>Ga0154622_1180_pt11 | contig 34419 bp, 30 predicted proteins | sample Rifle2008BG13ft_FD_116051 | JGI IMG/M metagenome (GOLD analysis project Ga0154622, IMG submission 116051) | Candidatus Fischerbacteria bacterium RBG_13_37_8
GGTGCATTGTGGTTTCGTGACACACATCTGCCGCTTCCGCTAGGTGGTCTCGCAATTAGAAAAAATCTTGCCATAGAAGATAAAATATTTCTTGTAGAACTCATTAAAGAAAGTCTTGCCTACTCTCTTAATAATTTTGATGAAGCATTTCTCTATGCAAGTAAATACAGCAGAAATGCACCGGCAGAAACTATCAAAAAATTTATTAAAATGTATGTCAATGATTTAACCATGGATTATGGTGAACAGGGGATACAGGCACTCAAAATATTTTCACAAAAATTTCAACTGCCCGATATTTCCCAATCATTAATCACGCTTTAACCATTCCCATTTTACAGGCTTAAAGTTCAAGGTTCGAGTAAGCTTCGCATTCTTTATTCTGCCCACTGATCACTGCCCACTGGCCACTGATTCCCTATTCCGAACAAGTCGGAACCCAAAGGGAAAAACCACAGAGAACCTAGCGTTTTAAGCAAGCAAGGCTTGCTTAAAACGCTAGGTTCTCTGTGGTTCAATTTTTTTTTTTGCCAAAAATGCAAGAATTTCGCGAACTAGGGACTATTCCCCAACAATATTACTCTTAAATCCATTACATTTGTATTCGTAGGGCCGGTAATGATGAGATTGCCAAGTTGTTTATAAAAAGTATATGAATCATTATTGGCGAGATATTGTTCCGGATCTAAGCTCATAGCAAGTGCTTTGCGATAGGACGAGCCGTCGCAAAAAGCACCGGCTGCATCGGTGGGACCATCTGTGCCATCTGTTCCGATACAGAAAGCACGATAATCAGGCAAATCCTTTAATTCCAGCAATAATGCTAGCGCAAAATGCATATTTCTGCCGCCTTTACCTTTTCCTTTAACCTGCACGGTTGTTTCACCACCTGACAGGAGGCAGAGTCGTTTAGAAGAATCCTGTAAATTTTTTAATTCGTTTTTTATAAATTCAGCATGTTGGTGCACTGCTTGTTCTGTATCTCCCTGAATAGTAGTAGAAATAATCTTTGTGTCATAATTCAGCGAGGATGCTTTTTGTTGAGCGGATTGCACGGCAATAAGATTGCTGCCTACTATTATATTGGACACATTCGCAAATACCGGGTCGTGTTCTTTTACTGTCTCAGGATGGTTTCCATTACTGCCTTTTTGTATATACTGAATGATGTTCGGGGGAAGCACATTCTGCAAATGATACTTCGCAACAATAGCTTCGCAATCGGTAAATGTTGTGCTATCCGGTGCAGTAGGACCTGATGCAATTGAATTCAATCTATCACCTATCACATCTGAAAGTATGAGACTTACCACCGTTGCAGGATATGCCGCACGAGCCAGTTTTCCTCCTTTTATCTTCGATATGTGTTTGCGGATAGCATTTATTTCATCAATAGAAGCACCGCACGCTATTAAATGATTTGTAGCAATCTGTTTTTCTTCGAGAGTAATACTATCTTCCGGTAAGGGAAGCAATGCTGATCCTCCTCCGGAAATTAATACTATCAAGAGATCTTTTTCAGCTAAATGTTCCGCAATATTCATTATGCGATTCGCACCTTCCATTCCGGAATAATCAGGAATCGGATGTGATGCTTCATTTATGTTTATTTTCTTTAATGATTCCAAATGTCCATATTTAACATTCAGGTAACCCCCGGAGATCAAATCAGGCATTATTTCTTCAATTGCTTTTGCCATGGAAGCAACCGCTTTTCCTGCTCCCACAACCATTACCCTTTCATAATTATCAAGAGAAAAATGTTTTTCTTTTACGATTAATTCATTGTCCTGTCTCTTTGCGCTATTGCGAACGCATACCTCACCCTTTACCGCTTCTATTGCTGAATGAATTATTTGCATTGCATCTTTATGCATTTGCATGAAAATTCTTAAATCCCTTCCGATGGTTCATCTTGAACCTTTTTGTCTTTGAGGGCAGACACATGGGTCTGCCCCTACACTTTATGGATTTATTAATATTAAAACAGCGATAGCTTGATATGAAGATATTTTTTCGGGTTCTCTCGAATATCAGTAAGAAGAAGACGTGCTTCCTGTATAAACCTGTTGGAATTTTCATACAGTGTTTTATCCTGTGCAAGTTTACCGATAGTGCCCCTGCCTTTTGCGATATCTTCTGCCACCGGGACAAATGCTTGAGTCAATGTAGCAATATTATTGTATAATTTTTCATCTGTCATTATTTTCCCGAGAGTTCCTTTTCCTTCATGTAAATTTTTTATTAATGCTGCTATTTCATTAGAAGATTCAGTAAGGTTTTTTGAGAATGTATCATCCACGATAAGTCTTCCTATTCCTTTATTTCCTTCTTTTAAATTGGTAGCAATATCAGAAAAGGTGGAGGAAACATTTTTTATATCTTCATAGATATTCTGGTCATTTACCAGTTTCGCTATGCTTCCATTTCCATCATTGATTTTACTAGCAAGAGATAATAATTCCTTATGCAATTTGTCATTGATAATAAGCTGGCCAATCGTACCTTTCCCATCACGAATATCTGCTGCAATTACATCTAATGAAGATGCTGCTGTATTAATATTCGTAATAGCGTCAGTTGCCTGTGTAATTAATTCATCTATTTCAGCGCCAGTCGAACCTTTTATTAGTCCATTATCTTCAATTTCTTCCAGTCCGGGCGAACCAATGGTAATATCTATGTATTTATCTCCTAATGCGCCCATCGTTTTTACATTTGCCACGGAATCAGTTCGTATCCATGGTTTATATTTATCACTGATTTTCATAGTAACGGCTACTTTTTTAAGATCATGCCGAAAATATACATCATCCACAAGTCCTACTTCGACACCGGCAAGCATCACCAAGGAGGCAGTCTTGATGCCATTTACATTCGTCAGATATGTGATAAGCGTATATTTTCTGCTGAAAAGCGGCACCTCTTTTCCAATTAATAAAATAGTAGCAGCGAGCAAAAATATCGCCAGGAAAAGCATTATGCCAACTTTGATATCTTTCCATGATAATTTTTTATCTTTTCTCATTTTTTTCCTCCATTTAATTTCTTATTTCTTCTCTATAATTAAAAAGATTATTCAATTCTCCGTGCCTTTAAGGGCGGACACATGGGTCCGCCCCTACTATTTATTCTTGTAAAAGAAATTCCTGGATATAACTGCTTGTAGATTTTTGTAAATCACAAAATGTTCCACTGAAACTTATTTTACCTTGTTCTAACAGAAAAAAGATACAATCAGGATTACCTCCTTCTATAGAATTATACACGACCTGATTACCTTTTTGTTCAGCTTTCAACATTGCAAGGAGCAATGTTTCCTCAAATTGATTTGAAATTACTAAAGAAGTGATACCTCTCATATCACGCAATTTTATGATTACCTTCATTATTGTCCTGGCGGTCATTGGGTCAAGACCTGCCGCAGGATCATCATATAATAAAAGGGCTGGAAAAGGCGAAAGTGCTCGTGCAATAGAAACACGCTTTTTCATTCCTCCGCTTAATTCTGATGGATATTTTTTTTCTGTCGCTTCTAATTCTACTAACCGAAGTACTTCCTGCACTCTTGATTCTATATCTACTTCATCCAATACAAGTCTCTCAACTAAAGGATATGCTACATTCTCTTCTACCGTTAATGAATCAAATAGAGCACTCTCTTGAAAAATAATTCCCATCTCTTTTCTTATTTCATACAATTCCTCTTCTTTAAACTGAACTATATCCTTTCCATTTATGAGAATTTCACCCTCATCCGGTTTTATTAATCCAACTATAAGTTTAAAAATAGTAGATTTTCCTGATTCATTTTCACCAATAAAAATACCCATCTGTCCTTTGTTCAGTGAAAATGTTGATCCTTTTAAAATATGATGATCATTATATGAAAAATGTACATCATTAAAAGTAATAATCGGCTGCATCGCTTATTTCAAATATATTGTTTATATAAAGAAATTAATGTTCTTATATCATCATCAATAGTAATTGGTGATACAGTACTATTATAACTTTTTTGCAGAATATGTAAAACATCATCCGGATTATTAATAATAAATCCTGCTTTCTGTTCTTCAATGAAAGTTTTTATTTGAGAATAATTGCCCGCCAGAATTGTTAATCCTGCTGCCATGAAATCAAATATTTTGCAGGGAAGATACGTATTGAAAAATATTTCCTTTTCATATTGATAAGATGGAGGGATGAGACCATAATCATACTGGCTTAATTCATAGATAAAATTCGTGTATCCTTCTATGCTTTTATGTAAATGGAAAAATACATTTTGTTTCATTTGAGTCAATTCATTCTTTATCTTATCATTTTTTACCAGAGGATATATATGCAATTGAAGACCTCTATTGCAAAGTTGCCGTATAAAATCAAGCGCTCCTTCATTAATATGACCATGGTAGACAATCGTTTTCTCATGAGTTTGAGCCGATACTTTTAATTTTCTGCTTTCAGGAAGCATTTGACTTAAAGGTGCATTTTTAAGCACAAGCTTCTTTTTATTACCAGGCGCCATTGTATTGATTACTTGCAATGACATCTGGGAATCACATGATACTACATCTGAAGAATGAATAGCGTGTATTTCCAGCTTTTTTAAAAAATACTTCTTTACCGGCACAAATACTCTTTTAAATCCTGGATAAAGCAGATAATGAGGAAAAATCGATTGAATTTCTCTGAAATGATGAAAAACTGGTTTCTTTAAATATTTTTTTGCCAATACAGGAATATAGTCTGGTGTTATTGTTTGAATAACATCTATGTTTTTATTGTGTTCGATCTCCAGAAGTGTTTTACGCCATGCTGCTGAATGCAGAAAAATATATTTCAAAGTTTTTTCTAAATAGCCAATCTTTTTATGGTAGACAGATGAGTCTAATGCGGTATCATAACCCAGTTTTTTCCATAATGAAGAAAAATCAACAGATTCACTTATCGTAACTACATTGCATCGATTATCTGATAATAATTTGATGCCCTGGATCAATTTGATAATCGTTGGACATGGTTCCTGCATTAGAACAAGTACATTTATTTTTTTCATGTCGCACCTGTTTTGTGCTTCCCTCAATGCACACAGATTGTGGAATAATAAGCTTATTGAAAAAATAAACTATGCGGAATAAAGTATACCAATGCAGTAAGAAGTATACCAACAATTAGCCATGTACAAAATGTTCTTTTGCTTATTCTATTTTTAAAAGGTGAGATAGTTAATCTGTCTCCGCTCCTTAAAAATAAAAGAATTCCCCAGTACAAGACAACAAATAGACTTTTATTATCCGTAATATCATCGCCGAAAGGAATGCCATTCCAACCAGTGCCAAATACTACATAAGCGATATAATATCCAATGATCAATGTCGAAAAAGTAAATGATATCCAACTCCAGAGCACTATGCTGTATGTTTTTTTAAAGACAGAAGAAAGCATCCGGTTATCACTCCGAGTTTGCAAAAATACCAGCGCATAATATAATCCATGCAAAAGCAGTATAGCAGCTCCAAGAACCATGACTACATGTATGACTACTAATAATTTCTTCGGTCGTCCTTCATACGTAACATAAGGCAAAGGTTTTTGAGGAGCCCATTCCGGTATCCTGACTATAGTAGTTTGAGAACCTTCTTTATAATTAATCTCAATATAATAAAAATACCGTTCCCCTTTTTGTAAACTTGGTATTTCTACTGCCCAATTACTTCCCTCGCCAATTTGATAAAAAGATGCCTGCTGATAATTCATTTCCATTTTCTTCTTAAAATGAGCAATAACAGTTTCGATTGTAACATCCTTGAATGGTACTACTGAAAGCAACATTAAATGCGTTCTTCCTTCAAATTCATCATCATCCGGAACAAAAACATATCCAATAGGCTGCACTGGATTCATCTTGCGATACATGTCCGGATTAATAATCGAATAGAAAATGAAGGCAAGCGCTAACGCCCCTAATAATGCCGTAATTATAAACGCTGCTTTATTTTGCACTAGGTCTTCATGTCTTTTAATTTTCGTTTATAGGCCGGTATCATGAATTCAGCTTCTTCACCATCAAATTTTACATCATAGAGATCTTCAAGTGTGCTCGGTGTAGGAGTTTTGCCTCGATAAAAATTCGTTGATTCATTCTTCGTAGCTGGCTGTTCTACTGCTGTTACAGAAATAGCACGTTGTTTTGTTTCCAGTGTTTTTAAACTATCTGGCAATCCACTGATTATCACAGTAAATTTAATCGCTTCTCCCAATGAATCATCAATGTAGGCACCCCAGTATATATTAGCCTCAGCATGAAGTTTTTGCCTCACTATTGTAATGGCAGAATTTATCTCCTGCATCCCTAAATTTTGATCACTAAATACTATGATAAGCGCTGCTTCAGAACCTTCTATGGAAACTTCCTCAAGTAATGGAGAAGAAATTGCATTTTCAATAGCTTGAATTGCCCTGTTTTCACCTTTCGCCATACCCGTACCCATTAACGCACGTCCCTTATTTTGTAATACAGCCTGTACATCCGTTAAATCACGATTTACTAATCCTTTCTTCAAAATAAGCTCTGATACACCTTTGACCGCCTGCTTCAACACTTCATTGGATTGCATAAATGATTCCTTCAACGTGGTAGATTTATCACTGAGCTTTAATAATTTCTCATTCGGTACCACGATATATGAATCAACTTTCGTTCGCAAATTCTCTATGCCTTCCATTGCCTGTCTCATTCTTTGTCCACTTTCAAATGCAAAAGGTGTTGTCACTACGCCTACGGTTAGTATATTTAATTCTTTCGCTGCTTCCGCTATTATCGGACTGGCGCCGGTTCCTGTACCACCGCCCATTCCGGCAGTTATCCACACAAGATTAGCGCCTTCCAGTATCTCAATAATCTTTTCCTTATCCTCTATCGCAGCCTGTTTCCCTCTCTCAGGATCACCACCTGTTCCTAATCCTCGACATAATGAATCCCCTATCTGCACTTTAATATCTGCAAGCGAAGTCTCTAATGCCTGCGCATCCGTATTCACCGCTATAAATTCAACTCCATCCATGTTCGACTTGATCAATTCATCTACTACATTATTACCGGCTCCCCCTACCCCTATAACTTTTATGCGCGCTATCGCAGACGTATCATCAATTGATATTTTGACCTCAGGAATATCACTTTTCAGCAAATATTCATCCATCTATTAACCTCCTTTTATATTTTATTCAAAAATCATTATTATTTTATTTACGACTCTCTTTAACCATGATTTGTCAAGATCATATTTCTCACCTAATTTTAAACTCTCAGAACCATGTTTTACTAAACCTACTGAACTTGCAAATACCGGATTATCAATAACATCATTCAATCCTTCTGCTCCGTAAGGCTTTCCAATCCTGACATTTAAATCAAATATCGCCTGTGCCATATCTGCCATCCCTTCCAATAACGCTCCCCCTCCTGTTATTACAATGCCAGCAGTTAAATATTGATATAAATCCACTCTCCTTAATTCATCCTTGATCTTCACAAATATTTCCTCGGCCCTCGGCTTCACAATTTCATTGATTATCTGCTTGCTCAACACCTTGCGAGTGGCTCCTCCAACCGTCTGTATCTCTATCGTCTCATCTTCACTTACAAAAGTCGGCGAAGCTGAAGCATATTTTTTCTTTATCCGCTCCGCCTCCTCTAATGAAGTCCTTACTCCAATAGAAATATCATTGGTAAAATTATTCCCTCCCATGGGTAAAACAAACGTATGCCATAAACTCCCATTATCAAATACAGCAAGCGATGATGTCCCACCTCCAATATCTATCAATGCTACCCCTAATTTCTTCTCATCCTCACGCAATACTCCTATACTGCCAGCTAACTGCTCCAATACCGGTACCACCTTCGGTATCCCGGCTCGATTTACACATTCTACTAAATTTCGTAATGCTATGTTACTGCACGTTACTATGTGCGCATTCACCTCTAATTTGCTGCATAACATGCTCATCGGATCTATTATGCTGGGATGATCATCTACTATAAACTCCTGCGGTATTACATGCAATAAATACTTATCCTGTGGTATGGAAATATTCTTCGATGCCTCCAATACCCGGTTGATATCATCCCTCGTTACCTTGCGCCCCTGTGACGATACCGTTATAACTCCTCGTGAATTAAATCCTATTATATGACTCCCGCTTATCCCTACAAATACCTTCTCTATACTCACTCCTGACATTAGCTCAGCATCCCCTACCGCCTTCTTTATGCACTCTATCACAGGCTCCATCGCTACCACTACCCCCCTTGATACTCCCTTCGATTCTACCGTCCCATACCCTATCACACTTAATATGCCATCCTCACGTAATTCCCCTATTAAAGCACATACCTTGCTCGTCCCTATATCTAATCCTACAATGTAATGCTCTTTTCTCGACATCATCTGTCTCTTAATTGCTCCTCTATTTTAAAACTATCTGCCCCGAAAATCTTAAATCCATTAACGTATCCTCCTTCACTATTTCAGCTAATCTCCCCCGATATGAATAATACTTGCTCAATTCTTCCTCCGCTCCATTCCTGCTTACCTTCAAAATTCCCTCCTTTAATTCTAAATAAAATACATCCTCCTCCCCCTCATAACGCACCTGCTTTAAATATGCATAATTATGATCATAGTTGCCTACTTCCTTTATTATTCGCACCGCCTTTCTTATCAATCCCTCATTTAACTCCTTCTCTTCTATATATACAACAGGATAATTCCTCCCCTTTATCATCTCTGTCTTGTATAACTCCCCGATCCTATTCCCTTCCTCATCAATTAAATACCCTCTCCCCGATATTAAATATGCAAATGGCTCCTTCATCTTCACCTTTATCATTATACTCCCAGGAAATTGCCGCTTTATGCTTATCTCTGATATCTTCTTGCTTCTCTTCATATGCTCTGCAAATAACCCAATATTAAATAATGCATCCTTCCTCTTTAAATATTCCTGCGCATACATCTTCATCTCTTCCTTCTCATTATTATCACATCCTTCCACTTCTATCTCCCACACTCCATTATTTAAATTCCTTCCTAACTTCATCATTATTCCATAACTTATTATTACAAGCTCTACTCCTATAACAATAAATAAAAATACCGTCAAGATTACCTGCCGGTATCTTATCTTCCGCTTCGAAGGTAAGATACCGACACCTGTTCTCCTTAAATAGCCACTTTCATTTGTCTCTTTGCTGTTATATATCATCGCCTAGCTTACTAAATATAGCATATTTTTAAAAAGATATCTATACATTTTGTATGAAATCAAAAAAATATTTGACTTTCTTCATCTCCTAACTATGCCAAATGATTACTTCATTCTCTAATTCAACCGAAAATCTCTTCCAGACAGTTTCTTTTATCTGCCCAATCAGTTGCATTACATCTTCAAAGGAAGCATTAAATCTGTTGACAATAAAATTTGCATGTTTTTCTGATATCACAGCTCCTCCTTTTCGATAACCTTTCAAGCCAGCTTCTTCTATCATTTTGCCTGCATGATTACCTGGAGGATTTTTAAAAATGCAGCCGGAACTTTTTTCTGTAAGTGGTTGATTATTAAATCTCCTGCTTTGGTAGAGTTGAATATTTTCCTGTATGCTTTTTGCATCTTTTTGCTGCAATTGAAATTCTGCTGTCAGGATAATATCTTCCGGTGCAAAACAACTCTTTCTATACTGAAAGTGCAAAGCATCTTTTTCATAAACATCAATCTGGTTATTTTTGTTGAGAATTATGACGGAGACAAGTGAATCTTTTATTTCCCATCCAAAAGCTCCGGCATTCATAGCTACGGCACCTCCTACAGTTCCGGGAATGCCTGCTGCACATTCAAGTCCTGCCAATGCATTTTTTGCTGCAAAATGACATAGACGATTCAGTGGAGCACCAGCTCCTGCGGTTACGATCATATTATCTCCCAGGCTAATGCCGCTCATATTTTCAAGGGAAATTATCACCTGTTGTAACAATTTCTCTTCGATAATAAGATTACTGCCTTTTCCGATGATTTTATATCCCTGTTGACAGGTATCAAGATGAATTTTTAATTCCAGCAGTGATTCAACAGTTGGAGGGCGAACAAACCAGGCAGCATATCCTCCAATACCCATGGTAGTATTATACTTAAGATGTACATTTTTTTCACAGGGAATGCCTGCTGTTGTAAAAATATGTTCCATTGTATCATTCAGATTCATAGCTGGTAATAATTTCCATAAGTTTATTATGAATGCCTGGCAGGTTACCTGCACCTACAGTCAACACTATTGCATCATGACATAAAATTTTTTGCAGCATAGCGGGGACATCTTCCACTTTGGGCACATGATAGCATTGAGTATGACCTTTCTTTTTTATTTCATCTATAATAAGCTGTGTGGAAACGCCTTTTATTGGTTTTTCTGAAGCTGCGTATATATCAGTAATAATGATTATATCAGACTGAGCCAGTACCTCTGCAAATTCCTGGTACAGATGATAAGTTCTTGTATAGCGATGCGGTTGAAAAATAGTTATTATTTTTCTGTTCCATCCTTTTTTTGCCGTATCCAGCACTGCATTTATTTCCGTAGGATGATGCGCATAATCATCAATAAGGAGAATTGATTTTGATTGTCCTTTCAATTGAAATCTTCTTTCAACTCCTTGAAATGTTTCAAGGCTTTTTATAATTCGTTCAAAGGGAATATCCAGGTGATGGCAAAGAGCAACTGTTGCAAGACTATCAATGATATTATGCAGACCCGGCACATTCAAAGTCACCGTGTTTATTTCTTTTCCTTTATAGATAAGCAGGAATTCAGAAGTAAATTCTTTCAATCCAATGGAAACTGCTGTAAAATCAGCTAATGGATTCAAACCATACGTGATCACTTTTTTTTCCAATTCAGGTAATAATTCTGAAACGATAATATCATCAATACAGGCAACAATAGCTCCGTAAAAAGGTATTTTTTTCATGAATTCCAGGAATGTCATTTTTATTTCTTCCATTGATTGATACGCATCCATGTGTTCTTTATCAATATTAGTAATCACTTCAAAGATTGGACTAAGTCTGAGAAATGATTTATCAGATTCATCTGCTTCCACAACAATAAAATCACCTCTGCCAAGTTTTGCATTAGAACCAATCGTAATTACTTTTCCACCAATTACCATTGTTGGATCCATGTTATAATCTGCCAGTACAGTAGAAATCATGGAAGTTGTTGTTGTTTTACCGTGGGCGCCGGCAATTGCGATACCGTATTTCAATCGCATTAATTCAGCAAGCATTTCAGCTCGTTGAATAACCGGGACATGTTTTTCACGCGCAGCTTTTATTTCTTCATTATCGTTGGTAATTGCCGAGGAAATCACCAATAAATCTGCATCTCCAATATTTGATGCCTGGTGTCCCACGGTAATCTTTGCACCCATACCTCGCAAACGTTCAATAGTAAGTGAATTGGATACATCAGAACCAGAAATAGTATATCCAAGGTTCAGCAGTAATTCGGCAATTCCGCTCATGCCTATCCCGCCTATTCCCACCATATGAATTTTTCTCATTTTTTTATACATATATTCACTTGTTGCAATCAGACTAGTCATCTTCTTCTCCCCGGTCTTCCAGTCCATCCTGCTTATATTTTTCAGAAACTATTTCTACTGCCCAATCAGCAATATCAGCAGCAGCATTTGGTTTCGCAAATTTTTTCATTTTTTCTGACATTGCACTAAGTTCCTCCGGATGATTCATGGCATGCAGTATTGCCCGTACAAAATTTCTTGTTCTTACTTTCCGTTCATCCAGTATCCAGGCAAGATTATTTGATTCCATGAAAAAAGCATTGGGGTATTGATGAGCTTTTCCTGCGATCATCAAAGGCATTAAAATTGCCGGTCTTCCGGTCGCTATGATTTCACTGATCGTAGTTGCTCCAGCCCTGCATATAATCAAACTTGCCCGCCGGTAATTATCATAAATATGTTCAAAATAAGATTGGACATCAGACATAATTCCTTCCTGCCGGTAATATTCTTTTGTATTCAGGTAATCACGAAGTCCTGTTTGATGCATAATAAAAATATCATTTTTTCTTTCTTTCAGCATGGGGAGTGAATCAACCATATGGTTATTGATATTATGAGAACCTTGACTTCCCCCGAATGCTAAAACAGAAAATCTACCATCTCTTATCGGTTCATAGGTCCAATCTCCCTCGATAAATTCTTTTCGTATCGGATTACCGGTGTAACGAAATTTCTTTTTCTTCATATATTCCGGGTTAGGCAAACCTATTGCTACTCCCTTGGCAAACGGAAGTAAATACTTATTCGCTAATCCGAGTGTATAATTCTGTTCCATCAATAGAATAGGAATACCTTTTAAAGCAGCAGCCAGGCACATGGAACCGCTCGCATATCCTCCCGCTCCTACCACTATCGCAGGCGAATATTTTTTGAGAATACCGAATGATACTCCTAAACTTTGCATTAATAAAAATACCGCACTTACCTTGTCCGTAAATTTTTTCTCCGCTAATCCCCTTGTCTTAAGCAAATAATAATGAAGCTGGTACTTTGCAAAAAATGTTCGCTCCATTCCATAAAAACTTCCCACAAATAATACATGCGAACGGTTATAGCGCTTCTTCCATTCTTCTTTCAAATTTACTGCAGGATAAATATGACCGGCTGTTCCTCCGCAGGTTATTATTATTGTTCTGTCATTCAATAATTCCTTCATTTCATTACTTCCCTGTTCAAAATTTCAAAATATCTTTAAGCGCTTAGCGCAATTTTTGAGACAACATGTCGGTTCAAAATTATACTATGTCATTTTTCACTTTGTGCCTTTGTGTCTTCTATTCATCACTCTTTACTTATATGCTGAGATAAATTCAATAAAATTCCTACACTTAAGAGACTCATCATTAATGATGAACCTCCAGAACTTATAAAAGGAAGCGGAATTCCCTTGGTCGGCATTAAACCCAAAACAACGCTTATATTTATCAATGATTGATAAATCAACATAAGCGTGACTCCTAATGCTACATAACTTCCATACCTGTCGGGAAATCTTTTGGCAATCATCATGCCTTTTATAAATATGAACAGGTATAATAACCATATAGAAATTGTACCCATTAAACCGAGTTCTTCAGCTAATATTGAAAAAATGAAATCATTATGCGGCTGTGGAAGATAGAACAATTTTTGCAGACTGTTGCCAAAACCAAGACCTTGAATCCCACCGCTTCCTACCGCTATTTTTGCCTGCTCTAATTGAAAAGCTGCTGCTGCTGTATCTGTGCCTTGTTCCTGCACACCTTTTATTTGATTCCACCATGCATTAAGTCTATCCATTCTATAATTATAGAGTTGCACCGTTACCATTAAAAGTATTATCCCCACTATGCCAAATAATGCTATGTATTTCTTATCCAGCCCGACAATAAAAAGCATCGTCATCAATACTAATGCTATTAAAAAACCTGTCCCGAGATCCGGTTCTACAACTATCAACGCCACGATTATCACCACGGGCATACTCACAAAAAGAACTTTTTTCAGTCTTATCGGTAAGGTTACATTTTGTAAACTGTAGGCTAAAAATAACACTACTGCAACCTTGGCAAATTCAGAAGGTTGAAAAGAAAAACCTCCTATCCGCATCCACCTCTTTATAGATGCAGAACTGAATAATACATAGGTTAACATTCCTGCTGCAAATACCAGGCTTCCCCAGTTTATAAATTTTGATTTTAAATAGATATAATCTATAAATAAAAAAAACATCATTATGACAAATCCAAGAAATGCCCAGATAAGCTGGCGCGTTAGAAAAAAGTAAGGACTTTTTCCTAATTTCTGCGCTATCAATGCAGAAGAAGAAAACACCATCGGGATTCCTATCGTAATTAATCCAAGTACCGCAAGAAGAAGCGTTCTATCCCACATTAATTTTTTTGCCATTATGCGGTTACCCCTTTATTTGAATTCTGCCCAATTATTTCATGTACCGCTCTTTTAAAACTATTACCTCGGTCAACATAATCTTGGAACATATCAAAACTTGCACATGCAGGCGATAATAATATTACGTCACCCTGTTGGCTCAACATATATGCTCTTTTAACTGCTTCATGCATGCTCCCCGCATGCTCTAAATACACACCCGTATCCTTTATTGCATCATAAATTAAACGGCTGGCTTCCCCTATTAATATGCCTGTCTTAACATGCTTTCGAACAGGCTCTGCTAATTCCTTATATCCCAATTGTTTATCCTTTCCGCCAAGTATGATTATTACATTTTTTTGAAAGCTTTCCAATGCTTTCACCACCGCATCTGGATTCGTTGCCTTTGAATCGTTGATAAATGTTATACCCTCCTGAACTGCTACCAATTCCATCCTGTGCGGTAATCCCTTAAATGCTGCAATTGCTCCCCTTATCGTTTCGAGTGACAGTCCTTCCTGTAATCCTGCTATTATGCATGCCATAATATTTTCTATATTATGCACACCCGGCAGACTAATTTCATCAATGCTCATCACTTCTTGTTCGCCTGTTTTATCCTGATAATATATCTTGCTATTCCTCAGGAAACATCCTCTCTTTACTGCATCAGCACTGCTGAACTTCCATACTGATGAATTAATCTCCGGCATCTCCTTCCAATAATGATCCTGCATTTCATTTAACACTGCCCAATCACCTTGCTGCTGATTACGAAAAATATTCCACTTCGCGAATAAGTACTCCCTTAGCGTTGCATACCGGTCCATATGATCAGTAGATATATTTAATAATAGCGCTCCATGAGCTCTGAATAAAGTAATTGCTTCAAGCTGAAAACTGCTTATTTCAATAATATAGTAATCATAGCTCTTTTTTTGTTGTACTGCCTGGATAAAGGGAAATCCTATATTACCGCATACTGCTATCGAATATCCTGCTTTTTCAAATATCTGACCGAGAAGCGTGGTGACGGTAGTTTTTCCATTAGTGCCGGTCACTCCTATTATTTTGCCTTCTGCAAAACGGCAAGCTAATTCTATCTCAGACATTAATGCTATATTTTTTTTAGTCATTTCCGCGCGAGGCAACCAGCCCGGTTCAACACCGGGACTTATTATAACGTTATCCGATGCAAGACACATATCGGCAGAATGCTGTCCAAAATAAAATTGAACTCCCTTTTGTTCATACATGCTCAATTTTTCAGTATCAAAATCAGTTCGTGCTTTATTATCATTCACGGTAATTTTTGCTCCCTGCTGGAGTAAAAAATTAACGCATGCTTCTCCTGTTTTACCAAATCCCAGTACTAATATTCTTTTATCTGCAAGACTAAAATTCATTACTACTCCGAACCACTATCGCAGTTTTAAAGTTGCCAAACTCATTAATGCAAATATTATAGCAAGAATCCAAAATCTTACCACTACCTTGGATTCATTCCATCCTTTCAATTCAAAATGATGATGCAATGGTGACATTAAAAAAATTCTCTTTCCTCCTGTTGTCTTGAAATATATCACCTGTACGATCACTGATAATGCTTCAATTACAAATATACCTCCTACCAGTATTAATAATAATTCCTGTTTCACCATTACCGCAACTACTCCCAGAGAACTTCCTAACGTTAGCGAACCGACATCTCCCATAAATAATTGCGCAGGATAACAATTGTACCAAAGAAATCCGATACACGCTCCTATAAGCGCTCCGCAAAATACCGTTATTTCTCCTGCTAACGGCACCTTCGCTACTAGTAAATATTCGGAAAACAACGCATGCCCCGCTATGTAAGCAAATGCAGTGTATGCAGCTCCTGCGATTAATACTGTTCCCGTCGCTAAACCATCCAATCCGTCCGTTATGTTGACAGCATTTGCACTCCCCACCAGAACAAGCACTATGATAATTAAATAAAACCACCCCAAGTCTACTGTAACTAATTTGAAAAATGGAAATACCATCCGTGTATCAAAATTACCACTCCCTACCAGTATGATCCCGATAATTAAACATATAAGAATCTCCAGCATGAACCGCTTTTTTCCAGATAAACCCTTCGAACTCTTTTTCTTCACTTTTAAATAATCATCTATAAATCCAATACCACCAAATATTATACATGTCGCTAGCAATATAATAATATAAAGATTTAAAATATCTGCCCATAAAAGCGTCGGTAAAAGAATACTTAATAGTATCAATAATCCCCCCATTGTCGGCGTCCCTGCTTTTTTTAAATGAGCCTTCGGACCTTCATCCCTCACCTGCTGCTCAAGATGAAATTTCTTGAGTCTCTTTATAAGCCATGGACCAAGAAAAAAACTTAACAGCATCGCTGATAGAACTGCTAATGCAGTTCTAAATGTTATATACTTGAATACTCTAAAATATGAAAAAGTCTCATGTAAACTGTAAAACAAATAAAATAACATGCTATTTGTCCTGTTTAAAATTGCCCTTTAATGCATTTACAATAATATCAATGCGCATGCCACGCGAACCCTTGCATAATAAACAATCATCAGATTTCACATATTCTATGATAAAATCACGACATTCCTGGCTCGTTTTAAATAAATAAAGCTCTATTTTATTACCCGCTTCCTTTTTTATTGTCTCAAGCATTGACTCTATTAAATTTCCTATCCCAAAAATACAATCAAATCCTAATTTGCTTATCGTTTCTCCTGCTTGTCTATGAAATATTTCAGCATTTTTCCCTAACTCAAGCATATCACCAAGAACTGCTATTTTTCTTCCCCTGCATTGCATGATGCTAAAATCCTTTAAAGATTCTTCCAGAGCCCTCGGATTAGAATTATAACTTTCATCCACCAGGCAAATATTATTCCCCAAAACTATTACTTCTCCTCGCATCCGGGGAACTTGTAAGCGCTGAATCCTCTCAAGTATAACGTCCCATTCTACTTCCAGTTTTCGGGCAATACCGACTGCCGCAAGTAAATTATAGAGATTCCATTTTCCACGGACGGGAAAATGAAAATGATAATTCATGTCTTTTTCTGTAAAATTACCCTCAAAACCAAAGGGCTCTAATTTCTCGATACTATTAATTTTAAGATCGCTTTCTTGTAATAAACCATAAGAATATCGTGGATTCCGGGATATTGTTCGTAAGTATTTATCATCATTGTTATAAACTACCAATGCGTCTTCTGATAAATTATTTACCAAAGATAATTTTTCATGTGCAATTTCTTCTATCGAATAAAAGAATTCCAGGTGTACTTCGCTCACATTAAGCAATACGCCTATATCCGGCTTGCCAATTCGCGTCAAACATTCTATTTCACCCTTGTGATTCATAGCCAACTCTAAAACAGCTATTTCATGCTCCGGCATAATATGAATGAGGGAAAGTGGAAAACCAGTCAAGCTGTTCATATTTCCCTCAGATTTGAAAATATTTTTTGAGCCTGACAATAAGGCAGCGGTAAATTCTTTTGTTGTTGTCTTTCCCATGCTTCCTGTTATACAGACAATTCTTGCTGGTGAATGCATTCTGACGTAATGTGCCAAACGGTGTAAAGCTTCCAGCGTATTCTTGACCATGATAATTCCACTGTAATCATTGATAATGGGCAGTTTGGAACGGTCTGAAATTACAATAGCCTTCGCACCTTTTTTTATCGCTTCTTCTATATAATAATGACCGTCGGTTGCATCCCCCTTTAAAGCAAAAAATATGTTCCCCTCTTCTATGTTTCTTGAATCTACTGAAGCTGCGGTAAAGGTCTCTTCATTCTTTGCTAAGATCGTTCCCTCAACTGCTTTATTTATCTCTTGCATTAATAACTGCATGATTATTTTGATCCTTCAATTGCCCGTTTCAATATTTCTCTTTCATCAAAATGTAATTTTTGCGGTCCAATTATCTGATAATCTTCATGACCTTTCCCTGCCAAAACTATTGAATCATCCGGTTGTGCAATCTTCACTGCCCTGAAAATTGCTTTTTCCCTGTCTGCTATTATTTCATAGAAAGGTTGTGGTTGTACTTCCTTTACTCCTTCCTCGATCATTGCAATAATATCAAGTGGATTTTCATTCCGTGGATTATCCGAGGTAATTATAATATAATCTGCTCCGTGGGCTGCTGCTTTACCCATTAGTTTACGTTTCCCCTGATCCCTTCCACCACCGCATCCGAATACAATAATAACCCTGCCTCGCGTAAATTGCCTGATCATCTTCACGAGATAGGCTATTGCATCCTCTGTATGCGCATAATCAATAATTATTAAATGCTGCTGACCATAATCTATTCGCTCAAATCTTCCCTTTACTCCTTTAAAAGTGCTGGATGCCTCGCACAAATATTCTTTTTTTACTCCAAGAAGTGAAGCGGCTGAACATGCCGATAATAAATTATATACATTGGGAAATCCCATCAGAGGACTCTCCACCTGAAAGATATCTCCCATAAGATCAACCTTCATTTGTATCCCTTCACGACTTACTTCATACTGCAAGCACCTGAAATCATTATCAGATGCCAGTCCATAACTTAATACTTCCATATCGGCTGTTTTCCGTTCCTGTATTATCTCGCGTCCAAATATATCATCGCCATTAATTAATGCAATATCAGCATGACATCCAGTATCTTTTTGAAAAAGTTTCTTTTTCGTATTGAAATAGTTTTGTATCGTTTCATGAAAATCGAGATGATCTCTTGTTAAATTTGTAAAAATAGCAATTCTGAAATGTAATCCATGCACTCTTTTTAATGCAATTGCATGAGAAGAAACTTCCATGGCAGCATATTCGGTTCCATTTTCAGCCAAGCTATTGAGAAACTGATGAAGATCTATTGACTCAGGTGTTGTCAATGTTGACACACTTGAATAGGCAGTGCTTCTGAAACCGAGAGTGCCCACAACACCTGTACGATAACCAGCAGCAGAAAGCAAGGAATCAATAAGATAGGAAGTTGTAGTTTTCCCATTCGTTCCTGTAATACCGATTAAAGATATCTTTTTTAAATTATCTTCATAAAATTTGCTGGAAATCATTGCCATTGCTTCTCTGACATCAGCAACCTGTTCCCAGTATACATTTTGAAGAGATACTGGAATTTCTTTTTCACTCACAATTGCCGTTGCACCTTTAGCAACTGCATCATTAATATAATCATTGCCATCCTGTTTAAATCCTTTTATTGCAAAAAAAATAGAATTTTTAGAAATCTTCCTTGAATCATAACAGAGTGACATTACAGGAATATCTTTATAGGTCCCCTTTATTTTTTTATTGAGTAGCTCGGATAAATATTTCATGTTACGATTCCTTTGAATCAAGATAAACAATAACTCCGCTGGTCATATTCAGCGGGAAACCCGGTTCTGGTACTTGTGCAATTACTTTGCCATATCCAATAAATTTACAGGGTAATTTTAATTTTTCGATGAGAACAATTGCTTCATCAAGCGACATTCCTCTAAAGTCCGGCAGGCCGCCCGGAGTATTTATTTCTTGTTTAAAAGTGTGAGCAGTTGTGACAGGTTCTTCTTTATTATTTTTTCCCTTCAGGTAAGCAAGATACAACGGTTCAGCAGGTGGGATTCTAAGATGTTCTGCTGTTTTACGGGCAATTCGTGAAAAGAGAGGTGCTGCAACCTGACTGCCCCAAAATATTCCTTTTGGTTCATCAATAATAACCAGCATGGCAACACGAGGCCTGTGAAAAGGAAAATACCCCATAAAGGAAGCAATTAATCCTCCGTCTGCATAAGTGTGCGATGGACCTATTTTTTGTGCCGTTCCTGTTTTTCCACTGACACCATAACCTTCAAGTTCAGCTAATTTTCCTGTACCATCGACCACTACACCCCGCAGAAAACTTCTCAGTATTGCAAGAGTTGATTCATCTAAAACGTTCTCATTATTTAATTTTTCCTTATTGAGATACTTCACCGTGCCATCAGAGGCAACTGTTTTATATCCAAGGTGTGGTTTGACAAAATACCCTCCATTGGCAATTATTGAAACAACCCGCAGCATCTGTAAAGGAGTGGTAAATACTTCCTGTCCTATTGATAAAGCTCCTATCGAAAGTCCTGACCAATCAGATAAAGGCCGTACATATCCACTGCTCTCACCATATAAATCAATATCGGTTTTTTCTCCTATGCCGAATTTTTGTATATACTCATACAATTTTGCCTTTCCTACTTTCATGCCTACTTTTATTGCACCCACATTTGAAGAATTCTTGATTATTTCTTCAAAATTCAATAAACCAAAAGGTTTGTGATCCCTGATAACAAATCCGGATAACATAATTTTTCCATTCTCACAATCAAAAATATCTTTCGGCGATACTTTCTTCTCGCCCAGTGCTGCAGCAGCGACTATGACCTTAAATATTGATCCTGGTTCAAATTCAAGCTGAGTTGCAAGATTCCTTCTGTTTTCCGCTGGAGATTCCGTAAAACGATTCAAATCATAAGCCGGGTAACTAGCCATAGCATAGATTTCACCATTCTCCGGATTCATTATTATCGCTGTGCCTCTTTTTGCATTATGTTCTTTTACCCATATCTCTAATTCTTCCTCGACTATATATTGCAATTCAGAATATATCGTTAAGAATAAATCAGAACCTTTCATTTTCCCTTCGATAGGTTCACCATGCACCATGACATCTTTACTGGCAGCATCTTTTAATATTATGACCTTGGATTGCTCCCCTTTTAAAGCACGGTCATAATATAACTCGGTTCCCTCCAGACCTATATTATCTGTTCCTACAAATCCTACCGCATGAGCTGCTAAATCCTTGCCCGGATAATACCTGCTGCTTTCTTCTATCGAATAAATGCCGGGTAATTTTTTTTGCATGACAGCCTCTACAATTTCTGAATCAACTTTTCTTTTCAACCAGAAAAAACTGTCATTACTGGTTATCTTTTTTAATATCTCATTGGCAGAAAGAGGTAATAATGAGGAAAGAATTAAAGAAGTACGAACAGGATTATCAATTTCTTTCGGCATTATATAAAGTGAATATGAATTAATACTCACCGCCAACCGCTCTCCATTACGGTCACTTATATCACCGCGCAACGGATTTAATTCTATCTCCCAATATTGCTGTTTTTTTGCCAGCTCCCCATATTCCTTTGATTGAATAACCTGCAATTGCACCAGTCTTGCGAAAACAAGCAGAAACCATATCAATATAATAAGAAGAACAATAACAAATCGCTTCCGATAGAAAAATATTATTTTTGAATAGTGACTCATGAATGTTCTGCTGGTTCCCTGACTATTTGATTATTTTTTTTGCTAAGCGAAGCTGCTCCCCTTTTACACCTTGTGGTTCCTTTATCATAATAATCCTGTTTAATTCAGTAGGTTTTAATCCCATATCCTTGACTACAATTTGATCAATCCTTTCCGCAGAGGACAGATATTCTACCTCCAGTATTAATTTCTGATTCTCCGCTTTTAATTGACGCAGTGTATTTTCCAGGTCTCTTAATTCATATTGACTTCTTAATTGTTCAAGACTTCGCCAACTGTAAAAAATGAGACCCGTTAATATAATAAGCATGGAAATCGTGCATATAAATAATTCCATGAACGTTAAAGGATCACGTTCTTTTTTTAATTCTTCATTTTCAAATTGCTTGCTCTGTATATAAGCAGCATCAATTCTCCTGACTATCATAACGATGTCTCCTTTAAAGCGATGAAAAAAGAATGTGCCGATCCGGACATTGCGCAGCTAAAAATTGAGGAAACTGCACGTGGGAAATTTTCTCAATGATCCTTAATTTAGCCGAGCGCGCTTGAGGATTCCTGATAATTTCTTCACGCGATGGTTTTATTACTTTTTTATTCACCAGACGTCCTACTGGTTTTCCTTCACAACTGCATCTTGATAATTCACATCTGCAGCGGGCTGCAAGTTGTCTGAAAGCTGTTTTTACTATCCTGTCTTCCAGCGAATGATAAGCTATAATCGCCAGATAACCACGCCTGTTCAAAACATCAAAAGCATCCCTTAAAAAAATAGTCAGATTTTCAAGTTCCTCGTTGACCGCGATGCGTAATGCTTGAAACACAAGCGTAGCAGGATCATGCTTCCGGCTCCTCTTTGCCTTTGCCCGCCGTATAATCTCAGCTAATTGCATGGTACTTGTTATGCTGCCTGTTCTTCTCTCGCGAAGAATTTCTTCTGCAATGCGATGAGCTCTGGGTTCCTCTCCATATTTTCGGAATAAAGCTACAAGCTCTTGATAACCCAGATTGTTCACTAGATTCGCTGCATCTGCTTTCATCCTGTCACTATACCTCATGTCCAATGGTCCATCTTTTGTGAAACTAAATCCCCTCTTTTCACAATTAAGTTGAAAACTCGATAGACCAAGATCGGCACAAATAAAATCTATTGATTCAAGCTCTAATCGTTCCGCTATTTCTTTTATATTTCTGAAATTATCTTCAACCAGCGTTATCCTCCCTGCATATGCAATTAAATTATCCTCGGCAATACGCAGTGATTCCCGGTCAAGATCAATGCCAACTAAATGAGCATCCGTCTTACTTAAAAAATGCCGTGCATGCCCCCCAAGTCCAATCGTGGCATCAATTATTAGCTTCATTTCACTAATTGGCATATGCTGTAATAATTCCTCGACCAGTACCGGTTCATGTATAAATTTCATAACTATTTTCCTAAATGCGTTAATTTATCTGCAAGAATGCGCAATTGCTCTTCTCCTATTTTTGTAGTCGCCATCTTCTTGCTATAGCTTTCATAATCCCATACCTCCAGGTATGTGAATTGTGATATGATGGCAACCCTGTCCTTTATCCCAGCAGATTCTCTCAATGCCGGCGGTAATAATATTCTTCCACGCGCATCCAACTTGATCAATTGCCCGTATGAATGCATGCGCCGTATAAAATTTGTCCTGTCAGGATCAAATACCTTGAGCTTAAATATATCCCGCGCAACCTCCTCCCACACTTTCATCGGGTAAATATCTATTTTTTCACCATCTGCACTCGTAATATAAAGCTTATTCCCATAATATCGCAGCAGAATTTTTTTAAACTGTACCGGCAGTATGAATCTGCCGGATTCATCTATCCGTGCTTCATCTCCGCCTATAAATTTATCTTTTAAAATATTATTTCCCATATGTTCCCGTTTTTTCCCATAATCATTCTTTACTAATTTACTACATAATACAAGCATTGTCAAGCTTTTTTACCCTTTTTTAAAAAAAATATTTTTTTTATATGCAAATGCACAATATATAGACTATATCTATGTTTGTGCCCTATATGATGATAACACTCTACCCTCTTTATGGGAAAATCGCTTATTTTATGTAAAAAACATGAAAAAATAGTCCCCAGTCCCCAGTCCCCAATCCCCAGTCCCCAATCCCCAGTCCCTATCTAATGTATCCCAGTGACCTTAAAAAATCATCTATACTTGTATTATCACCGGATGTTGGTTCCAATCCTTCACTCTTACGAAAATTCGCATTCTGTTTCTGCCAGTTTGCTATTAGCTTTATCATCTCATTTCTTAATTCAGGATTATTGATCGGATTTTGCTCTTCAGGATCTTCAGCAAGATTAAAAAGCAAATTTCCGTCATCTGAAAGGATTAATTTATAATCCCCATTTATGACTGCTTTACGTTCCTTGTAATAAAGCGTATTCTCAGCAAATATTGCCCTCTTTGTAAAGTCTTCTGAAAATTGCAATGCTTTCATCAGATCAATTCCTTGATATGCATATGGTTGTTTGATAGCATTCCATGAAAGAATAGTCGGTGCAATGTCAATGAGACTTGCAGATATTTTGCACCTGAAATTCTTATATTTTTGTTGAGGAAATTTAATAATCAACGGTATATGCATCACTTCGTCGTAGAATGAATGACCATGTGCAATGTTATCATGTTCCCAGAATTCTTCTCCATGATCAGCAGTTATTATAATCATAGCATTTTCATATTTATTTCTCTTTTTCAATTCTTCGATGATGCCACCTATCATTTTATCGGCATATTCCACTTCAGCGCGATAATAGTTCCTGAACATTTCCTTTTCAGCGCTGGAAATTGGTGTCAGGCCGCTTCTTGCTTCAATTATGCTGAAATATTGTAATTTTTTTCCTAGGAAAGCAACATCTTTTATTTCCGGCAATGTAAATGGAGTATGGGTATCAAGATAGTGCATCCAGACAAAAAAAGGTTCTCCGATAGTTTCGAGGTGTTCCATGAAGGCTTTATTGAGGTATTCAGCCTGGTAATTTGATTGATACAATGTTTTAGAAGGCAACCAGTCTCTAATAATGCTCAGTTCATGAAATTCTTTCACATACCATGGAATATCTGGAACTGGGATGAAATGATCAAAAACGCTTTCTATATTTGATTTTTTGCCGAACATTCCCGGATAAACGATGAAATAAGTATGATAACCATTCTTTGAGAGTACTTTTGGCAAGACCTGCAATTTAAGAAATGGCAGGATATTTTTACGTGCTGATAGCTGTCCCAGGGCTGAGGGATACATTGCGCTCATTATTGAGGATAGCGCTGGCAATGTCCAGCTACTGGATGAATATGCTTTTTCAAATAAGACTCCATCTTGTGCTATAGCATCAATATGAGGAGTTGTTCCTTTCATTTTTCCATAAGCGCTCACGAAATCATAGCGCAGTGCATCTACTGAAAGAATGAGAATATCGGGATAGGTCTCCGTAGATATTACTTCTTTATTTTGTGGAGGCTTCAGGGAATAAGACAGCGCATATAAAATAAACAGCAACGCGCAAAGATTAATAAAGGCGATAATAATTCTGCCTGACAATCTCCTTCCGATGAATTTTACCGCATATGCTATTGTCAAAGTAATAACAATCACTGCAACAGCTAATGCATTAAAGAGCAACGAATAGGGATTTCCCGACATCATTGCCAGGGAAAGAATAATTGCAGACAGGCAAAACAATGGCAAAGCAGCAACAATAATCGAATCTGCAAATCTCGAATACAACCATTCACTATACCTGCTTAAACGCTTAATAATTACAAATAAACCGATAAAGGAACCTACCAGCAAAATTGCAACAAAAAACAACAATAGTTTAGACAAGGAAAATGGATGCAGCAAAAAATATTTACTTTGCGGCTGAATACTGAACGACCATGATACCGCATAAATAAATAGCAACACGGTAATGAAGGAAATACTGTTGTTTTCTTTTTGTCTGAGCCGGCTCAATGCCTCGAGGATAAAAAATAGGGCAAAGCATATGCCTGAAAGGATTACAACAGCCGCTATAATTTCCCGCATGCTTAGCAACAAGCTTTCTCTGAAAGTTTTCGCCACATAATCCTGAACTCGATTATAGAGAATAGCTTCACATAATCCCAGCATAAAGGCGGTGAAAAAAACAATTTTTATCTTGTTTTTCATGTCTTCATTATATTCTTGCATCCGCTGCAATTCAACAAGAAAGGATTCTTTGCAAGTTCTGGTGTAGGGGCAGACACATGTGTCTGCCCTTGCGAGCAATCCCATTGGCCTTGTCATTGTGAGTTTGCCGGAGGCAAACGTAACAATTCAAAACGGATGATAAGAAACACTTCCGTTACGGATAATTACGCATTCTTGCCAGAATGCTCATAATGACAGTCCGTTGGGGATTGCTTCGCTTGCCTTAAGCAAGCTCGCAAAGACTGCAATTCATTTTTTGCTATTAATCCCTATAGTGAACAGCATAACCAGCGCTAAACCTATTAAAAATAAGCAATTATCAGAAACTCCCAGCAACGGTATAAAAAAGCAGCCAGTCAGCAATGAACCAAAGGCAGCTCCCAGGTGATCCATGCTGTCTGTCCTGCCGGCAGATATGCCACTTTTTCCCCCATTGACAAGATATATCTTATTTGCTATTGGGAAATAAATCCCGGTTGCCGTTCCTGCAAGTATCATCAAAAATAAAAATACATAATATACATACTGCCAATGTAATATGCTGATGGTAATGCTATACTTAAGCAGCATGACAATCAGTATCATAAAAAGAAATATTGCCATTGCTGAAAAAAAGATAGTTGTGTTTTGTCTTAAAATAATCTTGTTCCCCGCATAACTGCCAATTACAAGACCAGCCATAAACAACGCAACAAGCAAACTTATCTGCTGGTAAACAAATCCAAATATGCTTTGAAATTGAAACATAACGAGCAGATCTATTGAAATCCCAATATATCCCGCAACAAAAATTCCTGCTAATGCATCAAACCTCTTCTGCAGCATACTATTTCTCCCTGCTCTTTTAAAAAGAATCCTGAATAAAAAAATAATAATAAGCGCCACAACAAGATGTTTAAAACGAAGATTGTTAAAAAATGAAAGAAAACGGCTGAAGCGTGGTGCTGAGTATTTTTCCCACAATATCAAATTCAAAAAAAAGGCTGCTGGTTGTTTATCACTATTAACAGGTTCACTTTCCAGATTATTAAGAAATTGTTGTACTAACTCCACCCTGTAGGATTCCAGAAGATAATGAAAATGATACTTCGAAAAATATTCAGTTTCAATCCTGACATATTCATATCGGGCAGCAAGTGTATCCTGATCAAGGGTTATGTCCTGTTCATAATCAGAAGCTATGAACATAGCTTTTTCGCCTGGTGTCACAAGCACCTTTTTAAATGCTGTCTTTAATGTAGTATAGAGACTGCCCATATAGGCAGTAGTTTCTTCGCTGAAATAATTAATAGCAGAAGTTGAAAATGTAAACATAATTCCATGCTTATTCATTATTTTTTTCAACATTGCATAAAATTCTGCCGTGTAATACCTGTTTATATTTGCATTTGAAGGATCCGGTTGATTCACCACGATTATATCGTATTGTTCTTTACAAGAAGCGACATAATGTTTCCCGTCCTTCTTAATTATTTTCACACGAGGATTTCTCAGTATAGATTTATAATTTTCAGGAAAGTATTGTTCTGTGAGTATAAAATAGCCAGGGTCTACCACTGCATAATCAATTGTACGTACCGGGTACCGGAGCATTTCCAATATGATATTTTCAGAACCCATTCCAAGAATTAAAATATTTTTTGCTCCAGGATTTTGTATCATGATCATATGAGCGTTTATTGCACCTCCATAGGGATCAGGGAAACTTCCGCTATATTTCCCGTTTGCATAAATCATATAGATTGTTTCTTTTTTACCAAGCGTTAAATTTTGGTATTTTGTATCATGAGAAGTGATAAATGTTATAGTTCCTGCCAGGCCTTTCCATCGTTGTTCGATGGTATAAGTATCAATTTTTTCATATGATTTATCAAAATAGCTGATCACCATTATGAATAAAACAATAAGAGTAGTTAAGCTTTTTATACCCGGGTGCGGGCGTTTTTGTTCAAGAGAAAACAAGTCCACAGCAGAAGCAATAGCTACAACAATGATAGCCCATAGGAACATAATTCCAAAGTTGCTAAATTTGCTGATCAACAGATAAGCAAGCACAGCGCCTGCAAACATGCTTCCCAATGATTCATAAAAATAAATTTTTCCTATACCCAGGGCTTCTTCCAAATCACGCCGATATTTATATTCTTCTCGCAATCGATAAAGCCAGCTTTGTGTTATTATCGGAAATAGAAATCCAATCAATACACTAAATGGTACTACTGTAATGATAACAATAACTAATGTTTTATCAAAAGTTACCTGCTGTCCCGGTCCAATAGAAATAACTATCGGACTTAATCTTATTCCGATAATACTCACTATAGACAGCACTGCTAAGCAGGTTAATAAAAACGGATACCATTTTATATAAGTCCTTGATTTTTTTTGAATCCATGAACCTGAAATCCATGCACCTGTCATTATTCCCAAAAACCAGGAAAAAAATATAATTCCGATAGTAAGCTCATTTCCATAAAAAATTACCAGGAGCTCACGTATCAAGATAGATTGCGTAGATATTGCAATTCCTCCAAAAGCAATCACTGATGATAAAAATAATGATTTTCTGATACTTCTATGCATTATTATCAATTATTCATTGTATCAATTATTTCGTCTTATGAAAATATGAGTTCTTCATATTTGATATTTCAAGTAGTTTTGGATAGAATTTGCCAATGGAATCAAAAAACCATAGTATGACAACACGCAAAAAATTCCTTCTATTGACCGTGGCGAGCCTCACAGGCGCTATTTTGTTAGCATTATCGTTTCCAAAATGGGATTATTCTTTTCTGGCATGGATAGCTCTTATTCCCCTTATTTATGCAATGAAAGAAAATGCGCGAGCCAGTTTCTTTTATGGTTTTATTTATGGTGTAGTATGCAACTATATCACGTTTTATTGGGTTGTTCAGGTAATCGATGATTACTCTAACCTGCCATTGATATTAGCGCTCTTGCTCAATTTGCTTCTCTCATTTTATTTAGCACTTTATTGGGGAGTCTGGACATGGTCTGGTTCATATTTTCTAAAGACATTGGGCAGTGGTGCTATCTGGATATTACCCTTTCTTTGGATCGTGCTTGAATATATCAGGAGTTATTTTTTAACTGGTTTTCCCTGGTGTTTGCTCGGCTATAGTCAATATCGATTTACTTCACTCTGTCAAATTGCTTCCATAGCAGGCGTTTATGGCATTAGTTTTACTATCGTTGCTGCCAACTGTGTCTTATGCATATTATTTTTTAAAAGAATGCGACACCGCTATTGGTACGGAGCAATTATTGTTGTCGTATTGTATGTTGCGCTTGCAGTAACATGGGGGAATTTAAGAGTACGTAACTACCACGATAATAATGCCGTGGAAACCGTCGGTATTATACAGGGAAATATACCACAGGATCTCAAATGGCTCGTATATTTATCAGATGCACATTTCAAAAAACATCTTATTCTGACGGGAAGTGCCATCTCCAACGGCGCAAAATTAATTATCTGGCCGGAAGCTGCCATCACTATCTTTTTTTTAGAAGATAAAGACAAACAAAATGAAATAATGCATATAGTAAAAGAAAGTAATGTGGGAATTCTTTTTGGCGGAGATTACCGGAATGAAAGCGATTCAAAGGTAAATTATTATAATTCAGCATATTTCATTAATCCCGATGATCACACCATTCAATTATACTCAAAAATGCATCTGGTACCATTTGGAGAGTATGTACCCTTAAAAAAATTACTCTGGTTTGTCGATAAATTTGTAGAAGGTGTTTCAGATTTTTCAGCAGGAAGGGAATACATATTATTTAACTATAAAAATCATAGAATCAGCACTCAAATATGTTATGAAATTATATTCCCTGAGATTAGCAGGGCATTTGTAAAAAAAGGTTCAGAGTTGCTCACAACTATTACCAACGATGCATGGTTTGGAGAAACATCTGCTGCTTATCAGCATTTTGCCATGGCGACAATTCGTACCATTGAAAACAAACGATACCTTGTCAGATCAGCAAATACCGGCATCAGTGGCATTATAAATCCCGTTGGACGCATAATTCATGAAAGTGATGTATTCACTGAATTCGTCATTATAGATAAAATATCATTTCTCAAGGAACATACTTTTTATACAAAGTATGGTGACTGGATATGTTATCTCTCAATTTGTATGATGCTTCTGTCAATGATTATCGCTGTTCGCATACAAAAAAGAAAGGTAAAGGTTGAGGTTAAGGTTAACTTCTTCCTTAACTTCATCCTCTACCTTTCTTAACCTTAACCCTTACCTTTACCTTTCCCTGTTTTTTCAGAGGAAACTGAATACTTACCGAACTGTTTCTTGACAAAACAGCGCTCCTGAATTACAATTAGGCAATGGAACTTACCGTAGCTGATGTAAAATATAATTTTACTCCAAGAGAAGGAGATTTTTTACCTCGCATTGATTATTTCTGCACAAACTGTCACAAACCTTTCGGAAAAGAAACTATTGCCTTTAAGCAGGCTAATACAAAAATATGCATAGCAAACTTGACCAAAGAAGTTAAACAATACCTGTTCAACGTGCATGGTCCATTAATAGAAACAAATTCACAGCAATGCGATAAGGTACTCGAAATTTATACGGCCGAGATAGATAGTTTTTTAAAATTTCCTACAGACAGTTATGAATACAGGAGATTCATACTTGATCAGGATCAGAATTACATTTATTTTTGGACCTATCATCTTGCAGGATATATTGATAAAAGTACCTGGAAGGCTTGCGCATTTCTTTGCAATGAACAGACTCAAAAGAGCGCCTTTCTTATTAATGAACTTATTCTCGGATACTTTGCATGGTGGTCAATTTTTCATGGTGGTTTAATGATGCATGGTGCCAGCATTGTCAGGGACCAAAAAGCATATATATTTTTTGGACCATCCGGAGCAGGAAAAACAACGATAAGTCGGCTTTCTGAACATTTAAAAATAATTAGCGATGAATATTCCATGATTTCTAAAATTAACAGCAGTTATTTTGTATTTCGACCGCCACAGAAAAAAAGCATCACGAGACTCGATAACTGGCAGGAAGGATTTCCTCTCGCAGGAATTTACAGGTTAATACAATCGAATGAACGATTTATTGAAAAAATCCCTAAAGCACTTATGATATCTGAAATCCTCGCGAATCTGCTTTTTGCGCATGCCTATAATGTGTTGGGACTCCATGCTGTAGCAAATGCTGCTGCAATATTAGGTACGACGGAAAATGGTATGCTGCATTTCAAAAAAGATCAATTTTTTTGGGAGGTAATACCTTAATATGATATTACTGGAAAAAAAGCCTGTTAAAAATGAAAAATATCCTTATCGGATAATTGATGGACAAGCCCTTATCATCGATCCCGCATCAAATGTAATTAAACTCTTAAATGAAGTGGGAACAAAAGTGTGGGAATCTATTGATGGAGAAAATACTGGCAATGATATTCTTAAAATAATAATCGATGAATATGAAGTATCTCCTGAAATTGCTAAAAATGATCTCGTCAAATTTCTTCAGGAGCTTCTCACCGGTGGTATTATTACAATAGATAACACTGCATAGTGCATATATGCTTTAATTAATAGTAAAAAATTAAAGGGAACAATGGGAGAACTACCAAAACAAGCACAACCATTAAGCGCTATGAAAGCATTTCTCTTGAAAGCATTTCATCAGTGTGTACCATTAAGTCTTCAACTTGAACTTACTCAATCATGCAATTTAAAATGTCAGTTTTGTTACAGTGAGAATACGATGATTTTCCTGGAAACAGGAGCTGTATGCAAGGTAATAGATGATGCATGCACATTAGGAAGTTATATGCTTGCTCTTACTGGTGGAGAGCCATTACTGCATCCAGATTTTTTTACTATTGCCGAACATGGGAAAAAAAGAGGCTATTTGCTTATTATTCAAACCAACGGAATCATCATCGATGAGAATATTGCAGCTAAAATAGCCGCGCTTGCTCCCGCCGTCGTTGATATCAGCATACACGGAGCTAAAGCAGAAACTCATGAAGCTCTTACTCTGGTAAAAGGCTCATTCGATAAAGCAATAAATGCCATAAAACTACTTAAGGGATTGGAATGCCCTGTTCGTTTTAAAATTCCAGTAACCAAAATCAACCAGGAGGAATTAGAACAAATAAATCAAATGGCAGAATCCATGAATTGTTATGCGGTTTTTGATCCTTTTATAAGTCCCACGCTCAAGGGAAATACAAAACCATTAGAATTAAAGCCCGATTTTAGCAAATTATCACTCTATATTGATTATTCAATTATTGATAATGAGGGTGACATACTTCAACTTACACCTCGCAGTCTTGATGAAGTACTGTGCGGTTTGGGAAGGATTCTTATTGCAATTACAGCAGCAGGATTCATTCAGCCATGCATGAGAGTACCAATTACTCTCGGTTCAATTTATAAAGACAGTATCATTGAAGTATGGCACACAAATGAAAAATTAAAAGAATTAAGATACTTGAAAAGATTCACTATAGAAAAATGCCGCAATTGTACCTTGTTGGATTTTTGTTTTGTTTGTCCAGGACTTCAATTGCTTAAACATAATACATTTAAAATCCCCTACGAAGAGGCATGTGAAAATGCCCAATTACGCCACAAAAAATACCAGGAAAGCCTAAAAGAAAAGAATGAGAAAAAATATTAAAAAATTTTTAAAAAAAAGCCAAAAAACACTTGACAAGGTTTTAAATATATATTACAATGCTATTTCGCTAAGTATTTAAGGAGGTTAAGATGAGCGAAAAGAAATATTATGAAGAACCAAGAATAATCCACGAGCAAAAAGTTGAATTAACCGGTGGTGGCTGCGCACTTGAACCTGGTAATACCGTTTGCGAAGGCCAAGGTTATGTAATAACTACTACAGCGTCGTAAAAGCAAAAAAAAGTGTAATCACGAGAAAATATTCCTAGTAGTAAAAGTACGTTTGCAGGATTAAAGAGACTGAAATACTGCATAAAGTGAAAGTGTGGTAATTGCAATTATCACTTTAAGAAAGGGATTAGGATTGTGATGATCTTAATCCCTTTCGTTTTTTTATTTTTTGCGAGTTCTTCGAAGCAGATGGACTGTCATTATGATTCCCGCGTCAGCGGGACGTGATAATCCCTAATGGATTATCATAGCACATACGTTAAGGATTATTGATTTTGTCTTCGGCAAGCTCATAATGACGATAATTTACATTCAGGAGGATAAAATGAAAAAAACAATTATGCTATTTGTGGTAATGATTTTCCTTACCTCAACTTTTATGGTTAATGCAGCCGGAAAAGGAAAAGTCCGGATTGCCGTAATGGATTTTGAGAATAACAGTACATGGTCCTGGTGGGGAGATAATTTAGGCAAAGCTGCGGCTGATGAATTAGTAACCCAATTAGTAAAATCAGGACAATTTTCTGTTATTGAAAGAGATAAGCTTCAGGCTGTTTTAGATGAGCAGGCATTAGGAGCCTCGGGAGCCGTTCAAGGTTCAACTGCAGCTAAAATTGGGAAAATACTTGGAATTCATTTAATCCTGACAGGTTCCATTACCAAATTCAGCATCAAAACAATGAGTGGTGGTTTTGGCGGTATTGGCGCTTCCTACTCAAAAGCTGAAAGTACCGTTGACGTACGATTGATAGATACCACAACGGGTGAGATTTTACTTGCAGATGAAGCATCAGGAGACAAGAAAATGGGCGGGGCGACTGTGAAAGGGGCAAGTTTTGAGCAACACTTTGATGCAGGAGTTGCGCAGGAAGCATTGCGACCCGCTATTCAAAAAATTGTTACTAAAATTGTAGCAAATTCAGAACAATATTCGCAATTAGCTCCAGTAGCAGCAGGGCTGGCTAAAATTGTTGACGTGAAATCTCCTCAAAAAGTGTATATAGATCTTGGAGAAACCGAAGGAGCAAAAGTTGGCGATCAATTTACCGTCGAGAGAGTAACTGATTCAATTAAGGATGAAGACGGCAATGTGCTTGATGAAGTAAAAAGTCAGGTCGGCGTCATAGAAGTAACCCAGGTATTATCTAAATCATCTATTTGCAAAGTAGTGAGTGGCAGTGCACAAAAAGGAGATTCTGCTAAGAAAAAATAGATAACCGAACATATTTTTTTTGCACTATTGGAAAGGGATGCCCTGCTAGTGATCGGCATCCCTTTTTTTATTGACAAAATTATGATTCTATCGTATATTTATAACATTAAATGATAGGTGTTTATGCACATCGATAAAAGAAAAGTGCTTGTTTTAAATAACAGTTATGAGCCCATTAATATTTGCTCATGGAAAAAAGCTATTATAATGATTATCAAAGGAAACGCTACCAGCCTTGAAGACACTGATATAATAATAAATTCCCCTTCTACAAAATTATTACTTCCTTCAGTTTTAAGGCTTGCTCATTACGTTCCCGTACCTAAAATCAGAAATAAATTAAATAAATCATATGTTTTGCTTCGAGATAGTTTTATTTGTCAATACTGTGGGAAAAAATTGAAAGAATCAGAAATAACACTTGATCATATTATACCTCGTTCACGAGGAGGGCGAAATAACTGGCAAAATCTTGCAACAGCTTGTCCGGAATGCAATTCTAAAAAAGGAGACAAATTACCAGAGGAAGCAGGTTTCAGATTAAAAAAAGATCCTCGTCGATACCAGCCTTTTTCCATGCTTTATCAGCTTCAATTCTGTGTCTATCTTGATGAACGATGGAAAAAATATCTTTTTCTTGATTAAATGGAAATCAAAAACATTCCTTCTTTT
>Ga0154622_1180_pt13 | contig 20218 bp, 11 predicted proteins | sample Rifle2008BG13ft_FD_116051 | JGI IMG/M metagenome (GOLD analysis project Ga0154622, IMG submission 116051) | Candidatus Fischerbacteria bacterium RBG_13_37_8
TGCAGAGGCAAGATGCATTAAACCACTATCATTACCTATTGCTACTTTGCAAAGCGAAAAAAGGTAGGCAATCTTATCCAATGATCCCGTTACAAACTTAACATTGTCCATTGATAAACATTCTCTCATAGGCTCAATTTCTCCCTCTAACCCTGTCACTATCACGTTGTAATTCGCCCGGACAAGTTTCTCTGCCAGAATTTTAAAAGAATCTGAAGACCATTTTTTAGATTTCCCCCACCTAGCACCAGGAGCTATTGCTACCATCATCCTGTCTGCTTCACAAAATTTATGTAATGCCAATAATTCAATTATTTCATCACGGGATTTTGTTATCCTGATCAATGGAACAAGCAATTCCGGGGGAAACTCCGATGAAACCAGATTATAATATTCATCAACCTGATGCAGCCCTCTTCGTTTCCCTGCAGGAATAGTTAAAAAGAAATCCCTGCCATTCCCCCTGTATCCAATCCTTTCTTTACTCTTTGCAAAAAATGCAGCAAAAGCAGAGGAAAAAGAATTTGGAAATATAAACATAATATCTGATTTTAAAGGAAATGAAATTGTCTTCATCAACGCATCAAATGATTTGCTGTACGATACTATTTCATCAAATATGCCTGTCATCTCCCATACTGGTTTTATATTTGCAGGACAATAACATCCAAAATGAGCACCATTCAGGACATTTTTTAATGCCGCTATTGCTGGAATTACCATGATATTATCTCCAAGCCAATTCGGCATTCTTATTGCTACTTCATGCACTTCAGCAATTCTATCAAAAGTGTATGTCATCATTAGACCATTTCCTTTTATTTCTACGTGAATATTCAATTCCATCCAAATAAGTAAAGAGCAGTTACGAAAGGTTAAGGCAGAGGCTAAGGTTAACCTCAATCTTTTTATTTTTTCGGTTTCTCACATGAAACTGAATACTTACTTTTCGACGAATTGAATTTTTAAGGATTTTATATTATAATTACTATATGAGTAAAAAGCAAAAAAGGGACTTTCTCTTTACCGTTTTTATTTTTCTGCCTATTTTCTTTATTCTAGTTTCAGTTACACTTCCCGATTCAGAAACGATAGAATGTAAAGAAGGACTCATTTCCTTGAATATAGAAAATAAATCCCTGGAAACCCTTGTTCAAAAATTAGGCGAAAGTTGTAACATAAACATTTTTCTTGATCAAAATGCACGAAATGTACTTATCAATGCTCAGATAAAAAGTTATCCTGTTGAATATGCCTTTAGTAAAATATTAGAAGGCACAGGATTGAATTTTATCATTTATAATAATAAACTTTCCGAGAAACCATGGACAGTATTTATAGGACCGACAAAAGGACCTGGGGAACAAGCATCCTATGTCGAAATGAAAAATAGCAGCAGCCAATCTTCCGCCAGAAATTCTAACTACAATCCTGCCACCTCCTATCAACCGCCTCAACCCTCAAGAAATGAAAATCCACAGGAAAAGAAACCTCAACAAGTGCATTCCTCCCCTTCATACGTTACAAATGTTTCAATTCCCACGGCTGGCTCGCCTCAAACAACCTCTAATAATGAAACGAAAAGCACAATCCCCACTGCCGGTTCTCCATATACGTCCCCCAAACGCACTTCACCTTCTCCAACTCCGCCAAGACGACCAGATCCCTACGAACATAGACGAGATCCTCAAAGGAAACAACCAGAACAGGTACCTATTCCTGAACCTACGCCTAATAATCCAAATAATCCAGTTCCCCCAAATACAGGCAGCGGCTAATACCCCCCCATCCCCTATTCCCTGCCCCGAACAACTCGGAACCTAATACAAAGAATACATATTCTTTGCCGGCATTCCTCCGGAATGCTCGCAAACTCAACAAACCCGATAAACTCGCCGGTATGTTGGCAAAAGAAATAATTTTCTTGCCAAAAATGCAAGAATTTCCCGACGAAGCGCCTATTCCCCATTCCCTGTCTTATTGACAAATACTTTTCTCTTTTATACAATAAAATATAGGCGCGGCTTTTAGTAACAGGAAGATACTATGGAAATTAATAATAATCATATTATTGAAGCCTTCAAAGACATTTATTTCAAAAAAGAAACAGGTATCCTGAGAGCTCAAAATGATCATATTAAGAAACATTTTTATTTTATTGAGGGAAATCTTGTTTTTGCACATTCAAATATCTTATCTGAAAAGATCGGGCAAATCATGATAGCGCTTGGATATATTTCCAGCGAAGACCTGAATGAATTATTAGCAGAAAAACCAAAAGATACTCGATTTGGAACTTACCTGCAAAACCTGGGATACATAAATCCTATTGAACTCATGACAGCATTGACCCAGCAAATAAAAAAAATAACCTTCGGTACTTTTAAATGGAATGCATTTATCCTTGATTTTGAAAAAAATGATAATCCTGTATTTAAAGATTTAATTATTGAAATTGCTACTCCTGATCTAATAATAGAAGGTTTATTCCAGATCAATAATGCCGAAATGCTTTTTTTCAATATCCCAAATCATATGAATAACACTATTAATAAAAATGAAGACGAGTCATTGCATCTGCCAAGAGGCACCCTTGGTGCAGAAGAAACGCTTCTCCTCAGTTTAATCGAGGAAGGCACTACTTTGCGTGAAGTTCTCAGCAAAAGCGGTCTTTCATATAATAATGGTCTTTTATCTGTTTATGCACTTTATATATCAGGACTTATTAGTTTCGCCGGTAAACAATGGATTGAATCTCCTGCGCAGGAAGCACTTACGGAATTGCCAGATTTAAATAATGAGGACAAGGTTATTGAATACGTAGATCAAATTTATCCTAAATTATATAAAATAAATTATTATGATCTATTATGTATTGAACCTGATGCCAGTTTTTCAAAAATCCAGGAACATTACGATTACCTCATGGATCATCTCCAGCCTATTTATTACTATTCTGAAAAATATAAAACAGAAAAACCTAATTTAAAATATATTATCGATTATTATAATGAAGCATTTGATGTTCTCTCACATCCTTCTGCCAGGGATGAATATAATGAAAAAATGAAAGAAGGTAAAATTGAAGAGCGTCCGCATCCTGATACCCAACATCATCAGGAACCAGTGACTCAGCCAGTAACTAAATATTCATTCGAAATTCACCCGGTTGAAGCACCTTCTGATTCTCCTCATGCTATCCCTTCCCTTGAAAAAATGGAAACCACTGAAATGATTCCAGCACCAACTGAAGAATTAAAATATGCTGAATATTTGTATAAATTAAAAAAATATAACGAGACATTAAAAGCACTTAAAAATATTGATGTGAGTTATAAAAAAGAAAGCCTTTATCATTTTTTAATGGGAGCTACACTGTCAAATTATCCGGATAAAAGTAAAGAATCTGAAGAATATTTATTAAGAGCTTTTACCATGGAACCTAAAAATCCAGATTATCTCCTTCAACTCGGATTGTTTTATAAAAATATAGGTCTCGGAATTAAAGCTTTCAAATATTTCAATGAAGTATTAAAAATTGATCCAAACAATATAGTCGCTAAAGAAGCATTAGGCCTTAAACATCCTCTCCTCGATGAATAACCAGACTTCATTAATAAAAAAGCTTGCATATTTGTATAATTCCTATACGGTTAAAGAATTATTGTCTGCTCTCGATAGCTTCTTGCGCGAAGAATTCACATGCGATGCTTGGGATCTTATTAAAATAATTCCTCTCCAGCGACCAAAAGCTACTATTATTCATAATTCTTTTGTTTCTCAGCTGGATCCTTCCCGTAAAAAAAAATATCATCTTTCTGAAACCAACATAACAGAACTGATTTCTTTACCCGAAATAAAATACCGGACGATTATTCCTGAACAAGCTGCTACTTCTTATGAAAAAATTATCGCTCAATCCTTCACACACGCATTAGTTCTACCTGTCGAAAGGCAATCACATCACCTGGTTATCATTCTCTCCCTTTATTATACCGGAGCCAGACAAGATTCATCTCTTCTTATGAAATTATCCTCCTATAAAAATTTACTCGTCTCCTCCATCTTTAAATGTTTCCTCTTTGCTGATTTGCAAAAAAGAATAGACCGCTATATCGTAAATGCAAAATACAGGGAATTCTATAATGATATTACTAAAATATATGAATCCACCGAACAACCTAACGATTTCTTCATTAAAGTTGCTAATGAAATAAATCTTTTTCTCGGCACCGCACTTATTTTATATCGCCGCTGGAATCGGCATACTGCAAAATTGCACATCGAAGAATTTTTTGCATCATATGCAACCGAATTGCAAAAAGACGCTTCTTATAAATTAACTGAAACTATCTCAAGTACTTCTTTAAATAAAGGTAAAAATATCTATAAACACCTTACTACTTCTAGTGTCAAATTCAAGGATGAAAATGAATTACTTCATGAAGGAATTAAATCATTATATTTAGTACCAATAACTGCAAAAAATGAAGTAATCGGCGATATCATCTTTGCAAATAACAGACCCGATTTTACCAGAAATGAAATTAACCTTTTCAGGGAAATTTCTCAATACATGCTTTCTGTATTCAGTAATTATCACTTCTACAATTTGCTTAATGAACGTTTAAACGCACTTAATCTCATCGTTAAAGTAACTCAAGAAATATCATCAAGGCTTGATCTGGATCAAACAATCAATGAAACTCTCTCCTCTATTAAAGAACATTTCGGTTATGATAATGCTGCTCTTCTCCTGATTACTTTGGATAATAAATTTCTTTACATTCATTCCGCAGTTGGATATGATCCCGATACGATTAAATATTTAAAAATTAAAATAGGAGAACAGGGAATCACTGGAGCTGCAGCAGCCACGGGAGAAACAATAATTGTTGATGACATAACAAAAGATCCCCGGTACATTCCAGGAGTTAAAGGAGCTAAATGGGAAGTTGCTCTCCCACTGAAAACCAGCAATAAAATAATCGGCGTTCTCGATGTGGAATCTAAAAGCGATCGTCGCATTGATTATGCAGAATTATCAACACTTGAAATAGTTGCTGCACATATCGCCGCCGCCTTATCCAATTCACTCTCATACCAGATAGAAGCTAAAAGAGCTTCACAACTAAGCACCATTCATAAAATTGCCCGTATTACGGGTACCATGGACAATATCGATTCTCTCATCAATAAAACGCTGCAACTCCTCCAGTCAAGTTTTCACTTTCATTCTATCAGCGTATGGTTCTATGATAAATATAAACAGATTCTTGCTTCTCCAATTCATATAGGAGATACCTCTGCCTTCATTAAACATGAACAACTTATGGATGATGGTCTTGCAGGTTTTTCTGCTAAAAATAAAACTACTATCCTTGAAAATGATCTGAAACATAATCCTGACTATTTGCAAAGTGATTCTCTTGTTCAATCTGAAATATGCGTGCCGATCATTATTGACGATGAAATATATGGAATTATTGATGTTCGAAGCACTACCAGCTACGCATTCGATACCCGTGATCAGGAAAGCATTGAAACTATTGCAGGACACCTCGCAACTTCCATAAAAAAACTTCTCCTCATAGAAGAATTGCATAAACAAGCAATAACTGATCCTTTGACTTCTCTTGCCAACAGAAGATTTTTTAATCAGGCTCTTACTAAAGAAATTCAGCGTTCTATCCGTACTCAAAGAACCCTAAGTCTTATTATTACAGACATCGATAATTTCAAGGATATCAATGATGCTTACGGACATCAAATGGGCGACCAGGTTCTTATAAAAGTAGCCTCTATATTCACTGTTAATTCAAGAACAATTGACCTCATCGCAAGAATAGGCGGTGATGAATTTGCTATTATTCTTCCCGAAGCAAATGCAAAACAGGCATTTGATGTCGCGGATAGATTACGCCATGTTCTTTCAAGCACACATATTGAACCTATCGGCTACATAACGGCTAGTTTCGGTATTTCTACCTTCTCCGCTCTTTTTCATAATGCCGATGAATTCATTACACAAGCTGACAATGCAATGTACCAGGCAAAAAAACTTGGGAGAAATCGTGTCTTTAAAGGATAATCAGGGAACAGCAGATTATGCGAAGCCACCTTTCCCGTCCCGCAGGGACAAGCGAAAACAACTCAGGGCTTTAGCCCTGAGATCAGGGAACAGGGATCAGGGATCAGGGAACAGCAGATTATGCGAAGCCACCTTTCCCGTCCCGCAGGGACAAGCGAAAATAACTCATGGCTTTAGCCCTGAGATCAGGGAACAGCAGATTATGCGAAGCCACCTTAAACCTTGAACTTTCAAACATGCGCATTTAAAATTAATTTCTGAATCAGCAAAAGTGGATCCTGATGAAATACATTATACTCTTCTTTCATTTTTTCAACATTCACTAAATAAGAAAAAAATGTATCGACCTCTCTACTATTTGCTACTATCTGCATATCATTAAAGATATCAGGATGATGCAAACTCTTGTTATTTGCCTTTATATAAACCGCCTCTCTTATTAAATCCGAAAGAAAATACACTATATCTCTGAAATTCATTTTCAGTATGCTGGAGGCATTTTTGTCCCGTTTAAAACCAGGTGGTAAAAAATCAGGAAACGATTCTCCCTGATTCCTTTCAATCATTGCTCTTAAAATTGCTACAGCATTATTCCGTATTGCTTTCATCTGCTCAAAATCCATTGCCATTGCTTTGCTAAAACTTCCATCAGACCAATGTGAAATGATTACTGCGTTCTGTTTATCTATTCCCTGTGCTATTAAATAGGAATAAATATCCTGATGAGCTATCCTGTTAAAATTAATTCTTTGACAACGTGAGCGTACGGTTGCAGGCAGACTATTGATTACCGTAGTGATCAGTATTATCAATGCATACAATGGCGGTTCCTCTATTATTTTAAGAAAAGCATTGGCAGCCTCTACTCTCATGGTCTCAACTGAATCGACTATATGAATACTGTACTCTGATTCAGTCGGTTTTAACCGTAAACGTTGTATTATTGTTCTTATCTGTTCAATAGTTATTACTGAATTAGCCGGTTCGTATACCCACATGTCAGGATGAATTTCTTTGTCAACTTTATAACATGCTTTACACTCACCACATCCCCCATACACATTATTTTTGCACAACAGACTCCTGCTTAACAAATAAGCAAAATATCTTTTTCCTACTGCATCAGCCCCCCAAAATAAATAAGCTTGTCCCAGTCTCTTCTCCTGTAAAACATGCTCAAAATAATCCACGATTTCCCTGTTGCCTATAAATTTTGCCATCATTTTTTTTATAAATCCACTCTTTCTAAATGTTCCATCATTGCTTCAGTGATACTATCCTCGTCCTGCATTCCATCAATAATGTGAATACTGTCCGGATTTTCCCGGCTGATCCTCAAATATGCTTCTTTTATCGTTGCATGAAATGCATAATGTTCCTGCTCAAATCTTCCCATTGCTTCTTCGTTATGTTTCTTCATGCGTTGCGCTGTTCTCCTTAATGATTCTTCAACACTAATATCTAATATGAATGTTATATCCGCCTTTATATATAACGGTAGTAAATTATGAATATAATCTATTGCTTCTCTCTTTATATTTCGTGCAAATCCCTGATATACCACCGTGGAATAATAATACCTGTCACATAAAATAATATTTCCCGCTTGATAATTTGGATAAATAATTTCATGAAGATGTTGCGCTCTGTCAGCAAGATATAAAAATAATTCTGTATGATAATCAATATTTTTATTCTCAATGGACAATAAAATATTTCTAATTGCAGAACCTATTCTTGTTGCTCCCGGTTGATAAGTAACAATTACGTTCAGGTTTTTTGTTTCCAGCAACGGTGCTAATTTCTTAATCTGTGTACTTTTTCCACATCCTTCAATTCCTTCCAATGCAATTAAAAATCCTTTGCTCATTTTTACTCCTATAATAAATTGGGGACTGGGGATTGGGGACTGGGGACTAGGGATTGGGGACTGGGGACTGGGGACTGGGGATTGGGGACTGGGGATTGGGGGAATGGATTTTGTCGAAGTATAGCGTATGCGGGCTGGCAGTTCTGGCATTTCCGCTATAAAAATACCTGCTAAATATGCTATCTTGACTACTTGCACTGCCCCATCTAAATTCCATTCAATATGATACTCATCTGAAGGTCTATGATAATTATGTTTGCTATATTCTTTTGCCTTTTGTTCACACCATTCCTTTGATTTTCCAGAAATTTTCCTTCCTTGTTTTATATACATGCAAGGAATACCCATCTTCACAAAATTAAAATGGTCAGAACGAAAAAAGGTTCCTTTATCAGGATGTGCATCCGGCGCAATTCTAATATTCAATATTTGAGCAATTTTTTTCGCAACCGGAATTAGGCCTGATTTATCAGCACCAAGAAATGTTATTTCTTCAGCAGGTCCCCAAACGGATACTGCATCTATATTTATATTAGCTGCGGTCCGAGAAGGAGGAAATAGTGGATTCTTGACATAATATTCCGAACCTCGTAAACCATCTTCCTCCGCTGCCATAGCTATAAATACAAGCGGCCGCTTGAAAGATTCCCGGGATAATGAAAATATTCTGGCTAATTCAAGTAAAACACTCACGCCTGACGCATTATCAACGGCACCATTATAGATGGTATCACCTTCCTCTGAAGCACCTATGCCAAGATGATCATAATGAGATGTGAAGATAACCGGCTCAAACACATGATTCTTATCCTTGCCGGGAATATAACCAATCACATTTGCAGTGGAAACATTCCTTACCGCACTGTAAATTTCTGCCGTTACTCGCAAAGGTAATTGAACCGGTATAAAATCTTTACTCTCAGCATCTCCTGCTGCTACATTATAATCCATTCCAGAATCCTCAAACAATTGTATGGCTTTTTCTTCGGTAATCCAGGAAAACATATGCAATCTCTTTTCTCCTTCAATAATTGGCAAGTAAAATTGCTCGCGTCCCCAGGAATTCCGTACCACTTCCCAATTGTACCCAGCACTTTCTTCTGTATGAATCAATATCACTCCTGACGCTCCCCATTTTACCGCCTCTTCACATTTATACGTCCATCTACCATAATAAGTAAGTGCTTTCCCTTCAAAAAAATCTTCATCCTCCGACTGCGGTTCATTAACCTTTATCAGTACTATTTTTCCATCTACATTTTTTCCTTTATAATCATTCCAACCATATTCAGATGCAACGATACCATATCCTACAAATACCATATCAGCATCAATTACCTTCTCACTCTCAGGATATTGATTATTCATTACATAATCCTGCAAATATAGTAATTGCATATCTCCAATTTTAAAAGTTGAATTTTCACCTGCAGTAATACCTGTCAAAGGAACATTTTGAAAATATCCTCCCAGTTCATCAATTTCCTTTAATCCAAATACCTTGTACTGACTGGCAATATATTCTGCTGCTAATTTCCCACCGCGTTGCCCCGTCCCTCTTCCTTCGAGTAAATCACTTGATAAAAACTTTAAATGCCCATCAATCGCATTATGAGAAATCATTGACAATGCTTCCATTCTTTCAGGAGACAAATCCTGCGACTGGATAAAAGTAATATTCATTATCAGCATTATAATAACCACAAAACAAGATACTGCCAAAGGACTAATAAAAACTATCATTGCGTCATCATGCAACAAATCGCTTTTATATAATTTTGTTTTCCTCATTCGATTAAAATTAACTCCAGTTTTCTCTTCTGCAATCCATAAGCATACCATTTTTTGCTAATTTTTCAACCTTTCCCAGGTCCCTATTCCTTATTCCCCAGTCCCCAATCCCTAGTCCCTAATCCCCATTCTCTAATTGACTTATACACCAAAAAAAGATACTATGATTTACATCTATGTTAATGGAGAACATATGAAATGCATAATGAAAAAAAGTAATTCTGAAGGTCTTGTATTAGAAGATATGCCCATCCCAACAATTAAAAATGATGAAGTACTTGTCAAGGTAAAAGCAGCATCAATTTGTGGAAGTGATCATCATATTTATAAATGGAATCGTTGGGCGCAAAGCCGCCTTAAGCTCCCGGTGATTATTGGTCATGAATTCAGCGGGGAAGTAATTGAGGTAGGCTCTGCTGTTAAAAGAATTAAAGTTAGAGATTATATCTCGGCAGAATCACATATTCCTTGTTGTATTTGCAAGCAATGCAGAATTGGGAACATGCATGTATGTCAAAATTTAAAAATTCTTGGAATAGACACCAATGGATGTTTTGCAGAATATGTTACATTACCGGAAACTGTTGTCTGGGTTAATGACAATTCGCTTTCAATAGAACATGCATCTATACAGGAACCCTTTGGAAATGCAGTTGATACGGTTCTTGCCGAAGATGTTCATACCAAATCAATTGCGGTACTTGGGTGTGGTCCGATTGGATTGATGGCGGTTGCAATAGCAAAAGCATGCGGTGCTTCTATTATTATAGCGACTGAAATTGTATCTTATCGCATGAACCTTGCCAGGCAATTAGGCGCTGATTATGTCCTGAATCCGAAGGAATGCAACGTATATGAAGAAGTAATGAAAATAACCGGTAATGAGGGTGTGGATGTTGTGCTCGAGATGTCCGGTGCACCAAAAGCACTGGAAACAGGATTGAGAATATTAACCTTTGGCGGAAGAGTTTCATTGCTTGGACTTTTTTCAGATCCGGTGGAACTGGAATTAAATAATTCTGTCATTTTTAAGGGAGCACGGATACATGGTATCGTGGGAAGAAAAATGTTTCCTACCTGGTATAAAACTGCTGCACTTATAGGCAAAAAGATGGTCAACATAGCTCCTCTCATCACCCATACATTTCCCATGGAATCCTTTAATGAAGCGATGCAATTAATTGATAGAGGCGAAAGCGGCAAGATAGTTCTCTATCCCTGATTTTATTAAAGGGCAACGATATAAAAATGAAAAAAATATATTTGCTCGATGGTAATGGTCTTCTTTATCGTGCATTTTTTGGACTGCCGCAGATGACTACTCAAAGCGGGCAGCCCACCAATGCTATCTATGGTCTCACGGTAATTCTCTTGAAACTTCTTAAAGAATATGAACCGGATTATGTTGCTGTGGCTTTTGATATGAAGGGACCAACGTTCCGGCATGAAATATACAAGGAATATAAAATTGAACGTCCCCCCATGCCCGATGCACTTGCCGTTCAATGGGATATTGCAAAAAAAGTATGCCAGGCACTGGGAATTTCCACGGTGCAAGCTGAAAAATATGAAGCTGATGATATCATTTCAAGCATCACGGCAAAAGCTGAACATGAGAATATAGAAGTCGTAATAGTAGCAAGTGATAAAGATTTATATCAACTTATAAGTGAAAAAGTAAAAGTATTGCATCCTAAAAATTATGATTTGCTCGATGCGGAAAAAATTCATCAGCTTATAGGTGTTTATCCATCCCAGATACCGGATTATTTAGCCCTGGTAGGTGATAAAACAGACGGTATCCCCGGTGTTGCAGGCATCGGTGAAAAAACAGCTTCTTCACTTCTGGCACAATATAATAATCTCGAAGAAATTTACAACAATCTTGACCATATTACCTCTCCTAAAATAAAAAATTCATTGATCAATAATAAGAACGATGCATTTCTAAGCCTCAAGCTGGCTCAATTGCAGCAATCACTTCCACTTGAAATTAAGATAGATGCATTCAAACCAAAAGAAATTGATAAAACCATCATCACCTCGCTTTTCAAAGAACTTCAATTTTATTCATTGCTTGGTAAATTTACTGAATCTATCAGTCAGGAAATTCTTGAATATAGAATAATAAACGATACTGCTGAATTATCTGCCATGGTAAATGATATGCTCGCAAATAAAAGCTTTTCCCTTTATGCCGAGGTTTTAGGCGATTACAATCTCTCAACCGCTCTCCTCGGTCTATCCTTCTGTGCAAAAAAGCAAAAAGCATACTATCTTCCCCTTATGCATGATTATTTAGGCGCTCCCTCTCAAATACCCGCTAAGGATGCTTTTAAAATTTTGCAACCATTATTATCATCTGAAAATGGTTCAAAAATTATTCATGACATCAAATCATTTATAAAATTTCTACACTTTCACGGCACTGATATAAAGGGCTCTATTTATGATCCAATGATTCTTGCCCATTTAATTAATCCTTCTAAATATAATTACTCGTCCGAAGAACTTGCAAAAGAATATTTACTGTATCGCATGGTCGATAAGAAGGAACTCAGCAAAGAACGCTCAAAGAAAATCCCTTTAACAGGAGTAGAAATAAATAATTTCAGCCGTTATGCCTGCGAATGTGCAGATATTTCTTTTCAACTTTTCCCTTTGCTTCTTGAAAAAATCAAAGAACATAATTTGCTTGAGCTGTATGAACAGATGGAGCTTCCTCTCAGTTTTATTCTTGCGGACATGGAGGTAGCAGGAATCAAGGTAAATCCCTTACTGTTAAAAGAGCAATCTTTGGATTTAAAAAATAAGCTTAGCGCACTGTCTGATGAGATCTATTCGCTTACCGGCGAAGTTTTCAATATAAATTCGCCGAAGCAATTAAGTGATATTCTTTTTAAGAAATTAAAATTACCGGCAACCAGAAAAACAAAAATCACGCGGATGCTTTCGACAGGAACCGAGGTACTGGAAGAATTAGCAACAGAACATGAACTGGCACGTTTACTGCTCGATTATCGTCAATTCTTTAAATTGCAAAGTACCTATTTAGATGCCCTCCCTCAAATGATAAATCCGGCAACGGGAAGAATTCATACTATTTTTAATCAAACAGCTACTTCTACTGGACGCTTGAGCAGCAGTAATCCTAATTTGCAAAATATACCTATCAAGACACCAGTCGGTAAAAAGGTCAGAGATGCATTTATTGCAGAGGGAAACAATGTGTTAATTTCAGCAGATTATTCACAGATTGAATTACGGGTGCTTGCTCATCTTTCGGAAGATGAAAATCTAATTGCTGCATTTCATAATAATCTCGATATCCATGCCCTCACTGCATCGCGTATTTTTGGTGTACCAGTTTCTGAGGTAGGATATGAATTACGTTCCAGGGCAAAAATAATTAATTTCGGCATAATTTATGGTCTGAGTGCTTATGGTTTATCAAAACAAATAGGATGTGCGACTGATGAAGCGCAGATCATCATAAATTCATACTTTAAAAAATATCCGAAAGTAGAAGCGTATATTCAATCCCTGCTGGAACAAGTATCTATAAAAGGATATGTGGAAACATTATTTCAGAGGAGACGATACATATCTGATATAAGCCGAGTGAAGCTTCATCCGACCACATCAGCCGAACGTGCGGCAATAAATATGCCAGTGCAGGGAACCGCAGCAGATATAATAAAACTTGCAATGATAAAACTGTATCATGCAATTAAACAGGATAATTTGAAAGGACGCATTGTATTACAGATACACGATGAACTGCTTATTGAAACTCCACCAGAAGAAATTGAAATCATGAAAGTACTTGCAAAGAATACCATGGAAAAGATAGCTGAACTGAAAGTACCGCTTCTTATTGAGATAGGAACAGGCAAAAGCTGGGCTGAGGCTGCAGATTAGGGGTCAGGTCTTGCGTTTTGAATTTAATAATCAAGTCCTGTACTCATTCTCCGCAAATGAGAAAATTCAAAACGCAAGACCTGACCCCTCTTATCCTAATTTTTCGGATATTGCTTTTCCCTGCGTGAAGAGTAATAAATAATCACTGCCTCCCGCTTTTGAATCAGTTCCTGACATATTAAAACCGCCAAAAGGATGCACACCTACCATAGCGCCTGTGCATTTTCGATTTATATATAAATTCCCGCAATGAAATTCTTTCTTTGCTTTCATTATTTTCTTTCGATCTCGCGTATATACTGCGCCAGTGAGTCCATATTCGGTATTATTCGCAATTTCGAGTGCATCATTAAAATCCATGGCTTTTATGACACTCAAAACCGGTCCAAATATCTCTTCTTGTGAAAGTCGTGCATTGGGATCCACATCAATAAAAATGGTCGGCTTGATAAAATGTCCGTTTCCGGGAGCCTTTTCACCACCGACCACTAATTTACCTTCAGTTTTGCCAATATCAATGTATTCAAGTATTTTTTTCTCGGCTGATCCACTTACCACGGGACCCATAAAATGATTTTCTTTCGCCGGTCCTATGCTAATAGTATGTGCTTTCGCTACAAGCATTTCGACAAATTTATTATAAATTGATTCGACAAGAACCAGGCGTGAACATGCAGAACATTTTTGACCTTGAAATCCAAATGCAGCCGCTATAGTTGCATTCACTGCATCTTCGATATTACAATCCTCATCAATAACCATGGTATCTTTTCCGCCCATTTCTAAAATTACTCGCTTCAACCAAATCTGCTTTGGAAATACCTGGGCAGCTAAATTATTAATTCGCAATCCAATTTCTTTTGAACCGGTAAAGGCAATCATTCTTGTTAAATGATGACTTACCAGTGTATCTCCTATTTTAGCGCCGGAACCGGGTGCAAAATTCAATACTCCTGGCGGCAATCCAACTTCATGCATCAATTCCACAAATTTATATCCTATAACAGGTGTGTCGCTTGCTGGTTTCAATACGACCGTATTGCCCGTTACTATTGCTGCAGTTGTCATCCCAAGCATAATTGCAAGAGGAAAATTCCATGGCGGTATTACCGCTATTACACCTAATGGTATATATTCATATTCATTATACTCGTTCGGATATGATACTAACCGTTCTTCTTGCGATAAACGGATCATTTCCCTTCCATAATATTCAAGATAATCTATTGCCTCTGCTACATCTGCATCAGCTTCTGCCCAATTTTTCCCTACTTCTATTACTTGCAACGCTGCATGCTCAAATTTTCGTTTTCGCAATAATTGAGCTGCTTTTAATAAATACATTGCACGCTCCTGTGGTGGATAAAAACGCCATTCTTTAAAAGCTTCCGAAGCTGATTCAACAGCAAAATTAATTTCATCAACCGACGCCTTATGAACTATTCCTACTAACTTATCTTTATCAGATGGATTATATGAATTTATTTTCTCGTCAACAAATATTTTTTTTCCTTTAATATACAGTGGATATTCCTTTCCGTAAGAACTCTCAATTTTCTGAATAGCTTCTTCAAAATTCTTCTTGTTCTCCGGTACTGTAAAATCAGTAAACGGTTCTGTTTTAAATTTTTCTATCATGTTTAACTCCTTTCATTAGGCTCTTTTTGCAATTTTAGAACCAACATGTTTATTTATATTCTACCCAAAGATATTTGAAATTTCAAATATCTTTAGGTCGGCACAAAGTGTAGGGGCGGACCTATGTGTCCGCCCTCAAATGCACTAAAAATTTATTTCCAGGATATGGCAAAGAAGAATCTCCTTTCTAATCTAAATCTTTTTTTCCGGAGTCGCAGAAAGAGTGAGCAGAATATTTTTTTGAAGTTCTTTTACTTTATGCTCTATTATTTTATAATTTTTATCCTCCTGCGTAGCGTTCAGTAATAATTCCAAATATACATCAAGCGCTTCTGGATATTTTTCGTTTTTTTCTAATGCCCTGCCATATTCCATGTAAACCGTTTTCAGCATGGCAAAATCCTTGCACATACGTTTCAATTTATTAAAATAAATAAAGCTTTTATCAGTATTATCTATTCTTGCATATGCTTTAACCAGCAAACCGGTCACTTCACATTTTTTTTCCTTCGATAAATTCATTTCGGATAGTTGAAACAATTTTCGTATAATGGGTTTCATTTTCTCTTCTGCACGTGTTTGAAGAAGAAGCCCTTCTAACTTTATGATATCACTATTTGCAAGAACATCAGCATTCTCTGTATAACTTGAAGCTGATACTTCAGCAACCAGTGATGAAAAATCAATCCACCCGTAGCGGCTCATTCCTAAAATAATTACAGCGAGTAATAATACAGCCACCAACAGTTTTCTATGTAAAGGAAACTCCTCGTATATCTCTTCATCTTCCGATTGAGCGGATTGAGCTAATGCACTGGAAAAATGCGATGGCGTTTCATAATCTCTTGACTCTATCTTAATGAAATCTGAAATATTCTCCAGCGCCTGCTCATTGGTTTTTTCAACCTGCAATATTTTTTTCGAATAGTAAACAGAATCTATATAATTACCTATCTCCCTATATAAATTAGATAATTTAAGCATTAAGCTAATATTGCCAGGTTCATGTGCTAATTTATTTTTTAATTCTTCGATAAGTTTTAGCACATTTTCATTTTGCGGAAGGTATCCTTTTTTTTCCTTTATATCATTGATATAAACATCTACTCCTTCAAATTTATCTGCCTGCCTGTTTAATATTTCAAACATGAATAATGCTTTCGTATAATGCTTGGAATAGAAATGAGTACGTGCTTGCTCGTACAATTCAAGAAAATAATTGTGTTCTATTTGCTCTGTTGAAACTTTCGGATCGATAAAATATGCAGACAATATTTCATAAGAGCGCATATCGCCCAACAATTTTATATAAGGTTCCATTTCCTGTAAGATTATTTCAGAATCCTCGTATCTTTCATCAGGAATCTTATGCAATAATTTCTCAATAATTCTTTCCAGGACAGGATTGATATGAGGAAGAGTGGCAAAAAGAGGCTCCTGGTTATCAGAAAGGATTTTATGCATATCCCACGGTTTATCAGCTACCCAGAATGGATGCTTGCCTGTCAGCATCTCGTATGACAAAATACCGAGCAAGAAAAAATCCGTTCTTTTGTCAAGCGGTTTCTGCAAAATATGTTCCGGGGCATAATACATGTTGCCATGTAAACTGTCTGCACAAAGAAAATGATGATAGGAAGGATCATTTTCTGCATAGGCAAAATCCTGAATCTTAACAATACCAGTTGTAGAAGTAACTACAAGGTGCGGATTTAAATAACCATGATAAATTCCACGTGAGTGTGCCTGATGAAGGCCATTAAGCAATTCCTGCATGATTATGGCAGCAATTTCCTGTGGAATTCTGTGCGCTTTATTGATAATCTCTCTTAAATTTAAATAATCGAGATGCTCAATAATTTCATACACTACATTTTTATCCAGGAATCCATATTCCAGGATAGAAATAAGGTATTTATTTCTCATGAGATAAAAATATTCCAGCGCTTTTATTAATTTATTTCTTGATTGTTCTGACGAGGTGAGTGTATGGTTGAATATTCTTATCTTGACATGAAATTTATCTTCAACATGTCGTGCAAGAAATAACTCCCATTTAGAAGTTTTCTTCAATGATTTTACAATTTTATATTTATTTATCTGCATTGCTAAAAAACGCAATATTCTTTATAGCATACCATAATTAGTAGCAATTTTCAAAATAAGCGAAAATAAGGGAATAGTCCCTTGATCATGAAATTCTTGCATTCTTTGTAAGAAAAAAATAAAACCACAGAGAACCTAGTGCTCACCCTATTGGGTGAGCACTAGGTTCTCTGTGGTTTTTTCCTTTGGGTTCCGACCTGTTCGGGTTAGGGATTAGGGCTATTCCTGAAAAATTTGCAAAAAGAATAATAAACATTTATTATGAACTAATAGAGTTTTTATTAATTGTATCAGGAGGATAGTAATGGGATCAAATAAACACCTGCACTACAACTATAAACTAAAATTACTCATTTTTGCTATTACAGCATTGACAGTATCTCTGTATGTCATCCTGCTCGGTGGACCTCTCACGAATAAGGGGACGCAACCCCCATTAGCCAAAGCACTCAAACCACCGAGCGGCTGCGGATGTCATCAGAATTATGATGCAATCAATAATCTTGAACCATGGGATAACTGGGCAGGCATGATGATGGCACAATCAGGTCGCGATCCATTATTCTGGGCTTCTTTGGATGTTGCCAATCATGATGTAACTGATGCCGGTGATTTTTGCATTCGTTGTCATTCACCCGTGGGCTGGCTCGGAGGTCGCTCTGAGCCCCCTGGCGGCAGTACCGACGGTTGTGGTCTCCTCGGCATATTAGATGGCATAGATGCGGATTTTGATGGTCTCACCTGTCACTTCTGTCATCGTTACATGATTAATCCGACGCCACCTCCCGGCGAAGACCAGGTCTATTATGAAAATGGTCAATTCTGGATCGATGATGTGAATTGTCCCGGCGGCAATGAACCATGCCGGCGCGGTCCATACAATTATCCACAGGATGGCCAATTCGAACCGAATCACGAATGGCTGTGGTCTAATTATCATGAAACATCAGATCTTTGCGGTAACTGCCATAATGTTACCAATCCTTTATTGAATCTCATCGAAAACGGCGTCGACACTGGAATCAAATATCCCATAGAACGAACTTTTAAAGAATGGCAGCAAAGTTCATTTTCAACACCCGGCCCCGGATATAAAACTTGTCAGAATTGCCATATGCCGGATGCAACAGTAAATCCTGCCTATGCATGCCAGCAGAAGAAGAATAATCACACAGGAGATTTGCCCATTCACCGCTTTGTAGGCGGCAATGCATGGATTCCTGATGTATTGCGCCAGGAATATCCAAATCTTGCCCGAAATCCGGAATTTATCATGACGCGGAATAATGCGATCGCACTTCTGCAAAATCAGACAGCAACCGTTGAAATTACCGTTCCTGCACAAGTTCCTGCCGGTCAGAATCTTGTCGTACAATCGAAAATTACTAATCTGAGCGGACATAAACTGCCCACCGGATACCCCGAAGGACGACGCATGTGGATTAATGTCCAGGCACGTGATGGTGCAAATAATCTCATCTGGGAAAGCGGTGCTTATGATACATCAACCGGCGTACTGACTGCCGATTCTCAAATAAAAATATACCATTCAGAACCCGGCATCTGGAATCACAACAATACTAATCAATGCGATATTGTTGACGGTGTTGGAGATCCTATGTTTCATTTTGTGCTGAACAATTGTTTTGAACTTGACAACCGCATTCCGCCACTCGGTTTTACCGGCATGAACAATATTGAGACCAAACCGGTAAATTATGTTTATCCTGAGACATCGCCAGGTTCCGGCATACTAGTAAATTACGATACAACAAATTATGCTATCCCGATTCCATTAGGAACTCAATCACCAGTAACGGTCACAACTACTCTCAAATACCAAACGACCAGCAAAGAATATGTCGATTTTCTGCTCTCACAGGCAACTCAATATAACTTCCCCGATGATTGCATCCCGAGAAGCTGGGGAACACCGACTATCAGCCGTGCAGAAATTCTCTACAACAACTGGAATACATATGGGAAGGCAGCGCCAGTGAATGTTGGTTCTGCTTCCGGCAGCAGTGTGGTAATCCCACCTGTATCTTCGCCTCCCGGTGCCGTTCCCGATAATGACAATTATACCGGCACGCCCCTGACACTCAGCAAAAGCAGTGCTTCAAGTCTCCAATTGAACTGGAGCGCACCCGGAGGAACCTGCGAAACAGCAGATTATGGTGTCTATCGCGGTGCATTGCCATTTGCAGGATATACTCATTCATCTGTACTCTGTTCCACCGGCAGTACCACCCAGGCTACTATTAATGCAGATACCGGCAGCTATTACTATCTCATTGTCGCACAGAATAACAGCAAAGAAGGTTCCTACGGACTGGATTCCTTAAATATGCAGCGACCTGCTGCCGCTGCACCCTGCTTCACCCAGGAGATTGGTACCTGCAATTAGATGGGGGGTCGTAGCATAACATTAGCCTATGTTGTAATGCAGTACTGGGCTATGTTTCATAAGGCTCTGCTCAAAATTCATCAAAAATTGCTAAGTATATTTATTGCTCTCTTATAGGGACAAGTTAGAATGGGTCTAAAATGGTTGGGAAGCTATCAAAACCAACAATGTTATGCTTGCATTAAACTATGTTTAATTCGAATAGTAGAATATTTTCAATTAAAGAACCTGTGGGATCGATTCTTTGTAAAATTCATTATAGAGTGACGTTTCATATTCTTTTGCTTTCACTTTCTCAATGGAGGAAAAATCCGATTCAATGAAATTTGCCTCAAATTTTTTTGCCATGGCATGAATAATCTTTTCTATTATCCAGTTTGGTTCAGGTAAATAT
>Ga0154622_1195_pt5 | contig 19934 bp, 13 predicted proteins | sample Rifle2008BG13ft_FD_116051 | JGI IMG/M metagenome (GOLD analysis project Ga0154622, IMG submission 116051) | Candidatus Fischerbacteria bacterium RBG_13_37_8
ACCGCGCTTAAAATTTGAGAGGGAAAGTCTGGAATCTCTTGCACATTCCATTAAAGAAAATGGAATTTTACAACCCCTGTTATTGAGACGTCATGATAATAACTATCAGATTATCGCAGGAGAACGTCGTTGGAAAGCAGCACGCCTTGCAGGTCTTTCCACAGTTCCTGCAATCGTACGGGATGTGGTAGATGCGGAAGTACTGAAATTAGCCCTGATAGAAAATCTGCAGCGCGAAGATTTAAATCCGATTGAAGAAGCACTGGCATTTAAAACAATGGTGGAAGAATTTCACCTTACGCATGAAGATTTGGCACAACGCATCGGAAAAGACCGTTCAACAATTACTAATGCACTGAGATTACTTAAACTGCCGGAAGAAGTAAAAAATTTACTTTCAAGTGGCAGTCTCTCAATGGGCCACGGCAGAGCCCTGGCTGCATTGGAGAATGGACAACTGCAAATACAACTCGCCAGAAAAATAGCAAAAGAAGGTTTGCCTGTACGGGCTATTGAACAATTACTTAAGAAAAAGAAACAACACAAACCACCAGCTACAGACCCTAATGTTCGATCTGTAGAGGAAAAACTGCAACGAACCCTCAGTACCAAAGTAAAAATAATGTCCAGGAAAAACAAAGGAAGAATTGTGATTTATTTTCATTCATTGGAAGAATTTGATAGATTATTTGATCATATAATGCACCTTTAATGCATGAGTATCCCATATGTTCTTACTAACACCACAAATATTAAATATAGCAGTGATCATGGACAACCGCTAAATCATTCATGCAGTACTTCTTTTGACTACTGTTCACTGTCCGCTGTTCACTGCCGCAAACAGGAATATAATAGATTCCATGGAGGATAAGACATGATAAAAAAAGAAAGCATCGAATTAAGCGGCTTTTTTGACCAGGGAGTCACTTTCTCAGGTGAATTAAAATTTACCAATTCTCTGAGAATTGATGGGAAATTCCAGGGAAAAATTAATTCAACTGATGAATTGATTATTGGTGAAAAAGGCGAAGTAGATGCTGAAATTGAAGTAGGAAGAATATCGATCAGCGGCATAGTGAAAGGTACTATCACCGCCATGGATAGGGTGGAATTATTTCCAACAGCTAAAGTGACGGCAAATATTACAACGAAACATTTGATAATTAGCGAAGGTGCATTGTTTAACGGTAGTTGTTCCATGGAAACAAAGAGCAGCATGGACCACCTGAAAGCAATACCGAAAATATGACAACGGGAAATAGTCTCTTCATCATTTAATTCTTGCTTTTTTGGCAGTTCTTCTTCGTGGTAGGGATTAGGGGGCAGGGAAGAAGGAAAGTATAATAAAAGCAAGAATGAGCAACATAAGAAAAATAAAAGCAGGCTGTTTTAATATGACCTCCGGTTCATCAATCAAATATTTACCCTTCCATGCCTCATAAAGGATCCATATAATATACACAATGCTTATGGGAAGTAAAAGCACATTGTAGGTATTTAATTTGTTTATAAGCATAATAAGAAATGCAGCAAAAAAGACAGCACTGCTCACTACCATGCTCTTCGCCAAAGCAGATTCAGTGTAAATACCGAGTGATTTTCTGTAATATTTTGCTTCATCTTCCTTGAATATTTTTTTCTCGGAAAGCCGCTTCCCAAACATGAGAAAAGCCCCGATTGCCCACCAGCAGATCAGGTATAATAACGTAGGATGCTGTCCGGGATCAAGAGCATACCACCCGATTAAAAAACGTATAGGATTGTTTGCCGATTCTGATACTGCATCAAGATAATGTATATCCTTCAAACGAATTGGCCTGATATTATACAAAAATCCCATCATAAGCAGGGCAAATAAACTTATACTAACAAAATGCTTGAAAAATAGAAGCGAAAGAGTGAATGCAATGCCTGAAAAAAGCAGTGCAATGAGAAGCAGTATCTTGATTGACACATTTCCGCTTACAACAGGTCTGCTATGCTTTACAGGATGAAAATAATCGGTAGGCGCATCAACAATTTCATTGATGATATAATTGACTATGCAAATTAAAAATGTCACACAAAATGCCAGGACAAAATTAATACCGATTGCAATGAAATTCTGTCCGGCTATGCCAACAGTATATAATGCTGCCAGCGATCCAACAATGATAGAAAAACTCCTGGGCCATCGATTAAGTCGCATTGCATTGATATAATGAATATAGTTATGCTTTGCTTTTTCTTGCATATATCTCCATGGAATCAAATAAATTGAGCGGAATAATTATGGATTTAAAAAGTGATAGTTTCGGATGCCATTTAAATCTCGAGAGCAGATAGGAAAGACTGAAATGCCATACATAGTGTTTGATCATAATTACTTCAAAACCATTCTTGCTAAGAAGATGCGATATGCTTTTTTTATTGAAATAATAAAGATGAGCAGGTCTAAAATGCCACCATTTTCCTCTTGAAAGGCGCGCAGTGATACTGCCAATGTCGGGCGTCACCAGGCATAATACACCGTCTTGTTGCAGCCAGCCCCATGCCTTCTTAAGAAGTATTTCTGGTTTATGCAGATGCTCAATAATATCAATTGCGGTGATAACACGGAAGGGCATATCAGCAGTAAAATCTTCTATGCTCGCCTGGTGAAGTTGAATATGTTTCTGCTTCGCTTCTTCGACTAATGAACTGCTTATTTCAAGCCCTTCTGCCTGCCATCCGCGAAGACGTGCAAGCTCCACTAGGAGCCCTGATGCTGCCCCAATATCAAGTAACCTGCCCCCGGATGTTGTCACCTGCTCTATAGAGGTAAAGAGCCTTGTAAAATTTTTTTTGCGCCCAGTTTCTTCTTCTGCATAAGCACTGTCATTCATTTGCGCATATGTTTGTACAAGCAGTGATTCATCAGGAAGCGGATTCGCAAAGACAACGGAACAATAGGTGCATTTCCATAAATTCCAGTGTTTTCCATACTGACTATCAGTAATTCTCATATCAGCGGGAGTGAAGGCCGAGAGGTTGCCTGTCCTATATTTTACCGCATCATGATTACAAAAAGTGCATTTTATATAATTATTCATAATATTATAGAATAATAGTAGTTGATATGTTATAAAATCCCGTTAATACTAACATATTTCAGACCCCATGTAAACAATGGAGAAGGAAAGTATTCAGTTCTAAAATATTTAATTAGAAAAATGCAAATAAGTATGCTGCGTGCTATTTCATAATTGGTCAAATAGCATTATAATGTATAACCTTAGCATGATTTAGCAAAAACATCATGACTTTGTATAGCATGTAATCTGTCAAGGATTGCCGCGCACACGCTTGGTGAGCATGTAATTAGTAATTGGCGGATACTACTTCATTCACCAGCACTTGAGTCCTAGAATCCTTGACCCCGTTTATTTATCATTTGCGAGGTTTGGTAATGCGCATATTAATGATTGCTCCGGAACCATTTTTCCAGGAACGTGGAACACCATTCAGCGAATTTTATCGTATTAAAGCTTTGCTGGATATGGGACATGAAGTTGATCTCGCTACTTATTGCATTGGCGAGGATATTATTATGAAGGGGCTTTCTATTCATCGAACAGCTAAAATTCCGGGCATTAGCAATGTAAAAGTAGGTCCATCTTTTTCAAAACTCCCGCTTGATGCTTTGCTGTTCCTTAAATCATTGCGCATGATGTTTAAAAAAAATTATGACTTAATTCATACGCATGAGGAAGGGGGATTAATTGGAGCTATTTTAAAAAGCATGTTTAAGAAACCTCATTTATATGATATGCATTCATCGCTATCGGAGCAATTCATTAATTTTAATGTCTCACGCAATAGAGCTGTTGTTGGTATTATACGTTTTTTTGAAAAATTTATATTGAAACGGTCTGATTCTGTGATTGTGATATGCGATCGTTTAAAAGATGTTGCGCTGGCATTAAATAAGAGAGCGCGAGTAACGGTGATAGAAAATACGGTCAATCCGGAATTTTATGATTATTTCCCAAAACATTCAGAAGAGAAGATTGATTTATCATTTCGGCAAGGGAAAAAGTTAGCATTGTATATAGGGACGTTTGAGCATTATCAGGGAATGGACATATTGGTTAATGCGGCCAAATATGTAAAAGAAAGAGGAGCCAGGGAGATTGTGTTTGCTTGCATAGGTGGAAATACGCAGCAGCAGAAGCTGTTGATGCAAATGGTTGGAGAGGGTGGGGTGAGCGATATGTTTTACATTGCGGGGAGAGTAAGTTATATTGAAGCAGCTAAGCTAATTGATGAAGCTGATATTCTCTTATCGCCGCGCAAGGAAGGCGTGAATACCCCGCTCAAGATATATTCTTATTTATTTGCGGGAAAGCCAATAGTAGCAACGAATTTGTTAACGCATACGCAGATTTTGAATAATGAGGTGGCATACTTGTGTGATGCGAACGGTGAATGTTTTGGAATGACAATACTGGAAGTGTTAAGGGATGAAGAACAAGCAAAGCGGATTGGTACCTCAGCAAGAACTTATTTTGAGCGGGAGTATGCCTATGTGCTTTACAGGAAAAGAGTAAAGAGGGCAGTTGATGTTGCCCTGTCTAAAGAAGAGAAGGATGGATAGGGACGGATGAACAAAATTATAGTGACAGGTGCAAGACACAATAATTTAAAGGGCATACAGATAAAAATACCGAGAAATAAGATAGTAGTCATAACAGGCTTGAGTGGTTCCGGGAAATCATCGCTTGCTTTTGACACAGTATTTGCAGAAGGTCAGAGAAAATATATCGAGACGTTATCACCATTTGCGCGTCAATTTGTAAATCAACTGGAGAAACCGGAGGTTGATAAAATAGAGGGTTTGTCACCCTCTGTTGCAATTGAGCAAAGAACATTAGGACGGAGTGTACGTTCCACAGTAGCTACCATATCGGGTGTGTATGATTATTTAAGATTGCTCTATGCGCGCGCATCAGATATCTATTGCCCGCAGTGTGGAACACTTATGCAATTCCATGAATCTGAGGAAGTGATACATCAATTTATTGCCTCTGCTGAAGGAATGCCCGTGATAGTCCTCGCACCAGTGATAAGGGGACGCAAGGGAGAACACAAGAAATTACTGGAGGATTTTATCAAACGTGGTTTTCTTGAATGCAGGATAGATGGAGTTCAGTATTACCTCCAGGAAGCACCGGAATTAGACAGGCATAAAATTCATCATATAGATATTATCATTGATAAACTTAAGATGAAACCCGATGTTTATCAAAGATTAAAAAACGCCATTGATACAGCCAAGAAATATGCGAACAATATTTTTGCACTTCATCTGCCATCGCTCAATCAGGATAGAATGTACGTTCCACGAGGTGTCTGCACGAATTGTAATGCTCTGTTGCCTGAAATTGAGCCAAAACTGTTTTCTTTTAACAGTCCGGTTGGAGCATGCCCGCGATGCAAAGGCTTAGGGAAAATCATAGAAGCGGAAAATGATTTGCTTAAAGAAAAAAACAATGATTATAATGCAGGAGAAAAATGTCCAGAGTGCAATGGGAATCGATTGAGAAAAGAGAGTTCGATAGCAAAGGTCGGAGGATTGGATATTGTTTCTTTATGTAGCAGGGAAATAAAAGATATCATTCCCTTTATGCAATCTCTTCATTTTAAAGGAAGTAAAGCAGAAATCGCTTCCAAAATTATGAAGGATGTTATAAACAAATTAGTGTTTCTAAAAAAAGTAGGATTAGGATATTTAGCGATTGAACGTCCTCTCTATACTTTATCACTGGGAGAAGCACAGCGTGTACGTTTAGCTTCGCACATCGGTTCTGAATTAAGAGGAATTCTTTATGTTCTTGATGAACCAACAATAGGATTGCATCCCAGTGATAATGCACAGCTTTTATCCATGCTGAAATTACTTAAAGAAAAAGGGAATACCATACTTATTGTGGAACATGATGAAACAACGATAAGAACTTCTGATTATGTTATTGATTTAGGACCCGGCGCTGGCTCAGAAGGCGGCCATATAGTGAACAAAGGGAGTCTGAGCAATTTTCTCAAAAAGGATTCTTTGACTGCATGCTATTTGACTGGGAAAAAAACAATTCCCGTTCCGCAACGAAGAAGAAAAGCAAAAGAATATATAACCATCAAAGGAGCGCGGGAGTATAATCTGAAGAATATCACTGCAAAAGTACCCCTGGGTGTAATGACAGTTGTGACCGGTGTTTCAGGTTCAGGTAAATCAACGCTTGTAATAGATATTCTGTACCGTTATATAATGTCACGAATCTATAAAACGCGGATTCAACCGGGGCAAGTGGATACTGTTACAGGATGGGAAAAATTAAAGAGAATAGTGCTTGTGGATCAAAGTCCCATAGGAAAAACACCACGTTCAACACCTGCTACCTATACAGGAATCTGGACACCAATTCGCGAATTCTTTGCACGATTGCCTGAATCAAGAAAATACGGCTACACAGCATCACGTTTCAGTTATAACGTTGCCTCCGGAAGATGCAGTAATTGCGAAGGCCTCGGTATGAAAAAAATAATTATGGCATTCATGCCGGATTCTTATGTAACCTGTGAAGAATGTAAGGGAGCACGTTTCAATAAAGAAACACTGAAGGTTCGTTATGAAGGAAAATCTATTAATGATGTCCTCGAACTGACTATCGCAGAAGCCTTCAAACTTTTTTCATTCCATCCTAAAATAAAAAAGAAATTACAATTTCTCCTGGATACTGCTTTAGGATATTTGAAATTAGGTCAACCATCTACTTCCCTGTCCGGAGGTGAAGCACAAAGAATAAAATTAGCAAGAGAATTATGGTCATCTCACCAACAAAATACTTTATATATTTTAGATGAACCAACAACCGGATTACATTTTCAAGATGTCCATTATTTGCTACAGGTTTTACAAAAACTCGTCGACTATGGTCATACCATAGTAATCATTGAACATAATGTCGAGGTAATGAAAAGCGCGGATTATATTATTGATTTAGGTCCCGGTGCTGGTGAAGAAGGAGGACATCTTGTCGTTTTCGGTACTCCTGAAAAAGTAGCAAATTCAAAAAAAGGAGCTACAGCAAATTTTATAAAAAAGGTTTTGAATACCAATAAAAGAAATAAAGTAAATTAAAGTGATTTCTTTAACTTTTTATAGAGTCGGTAATTATGACTATTCTGGTGATCATGAAACGATTAAATAAAAAAATAATAAGGGTTAAAATGCTTCGGATTATCTACTATCAAAAACCTCAGAAACAATAGTTCAAAAAAAGCAAAAGTTAAATTCAAATATTGATATATGTGTAAGAAAAAAAAAAAAATAATTACTTCAGGTATAGTACAGATATTATGTCAGTGATGCGAGGCGTTAGTTTAAGAAAAAATACGCCTTTAAAGCAGGTTCCAAATGGACAAAAAATGAGAAGAGAAAGATGCTATGAAAAAAGAGAGGAAGTTTAAATATTATTTGGAGAATGAGAGTAAATAAAATTAATACAAAGGAGGATAATAATGAGCATAATGTCAGATAAATGGATTAGCGAAATGGCGGAATTAAATAGAATGATAGAACCATTTGAACGGGGTCTCATTACCAACGATGTGATTTCTTTTGGACTGTCCTCATATGGTTACGATTTGCGATTGAGCAATAATGTGATAAGGTACGGTGAAATCGCAAAAATAGATCCGAAAGAAATGAGCAAGATACCTTTATTAGAGACAAGAGAGGAAAAAATTGAAGTAAATGGTTTAGAAAATATTTTAGGAATGAGCCATGAATATTTTAGAATACCTCGTGGGGTGATGGGATTATGTATTGGAAAATCGAGCTATGCCCGTATGGGAATTCTTATTAATATCACACCGCTGGAGCCTGAATGGGAAGGATTTATAACTATATCAATTATTAACTGCACAAAGCGCGCTGTGGTACTATATCCTGGAGAGGGAATAGCGCAGGTAGTATTCCTGAAAGGAGATGAAGAATGCACAGTGTCCTATAAGGATCGCAAAGGAAAATACCAGGCGCAGAAAAAAATAGAAATCACGAAAGTGTAAACAGTGGGCAGTGGACAGGCGGAGCATTTTAACGTAAGATAAAGGCTATGAAAAGAATACTATTAATGCTATTGATAGCAATAGCACACGGTATTGCGCTATATAATATAATATTTATAAACAAGCAGGGGAGAATAGTGTATGTGCCGTATAATGATATTTATTATTATCTGATTGTTGCAAGTATTTTCCTGTTGATAACAATAATTTATTTTATCCTAAGAAAAGCACTGTTAGTTGATAAAAGCGTGCTTACCTTATATTTCGGCTATTTGGGAGGCATCGTTGTATTTTTACTTTTCACGTCATTATTTTTCACCAAATCAGATTTTATCAGGCGCGGGAAGAATTTTTTTTTAATAGCGCTTGGATTTATTCTTATTACAGCAATCATTAGTCAAAGACGGAAAAAGTTATCATTTCCGAAGAGATTAGAAGCTCCGGTATTCATCTTTCTGATAGCCTTAACGGCATACATAGTTTTTTCAATTAGTGGTATTTTCCCCTCGGTAGGATTATTAGGAGATGAGCCTCATTATTTGCTTGTTACTTACAGCATAGTTCACGACGGGGATATAAATGTAAGGAACAATTATTTAAATCAGCATTATCATCAATTTATACAGGGAAAGATTGGAGTTCAGGCGGTATTAGGAAAAAAAGGAGCGCCGGAATTTTATTCGATTCACATGCCCCTCATTTCTATTTACATGGTACCCTTTTACTGGATAGGAAATTTTTTTGGAGGAGCATTTTTATTATTTTGTGTACGCGCAGGAATGAGTCTTGTTGGAGCATTATTGAGTTATTATTTTTATATATTTTTAAGAAAGGAATTTTTGCAGGAGACAGCATTAAAGGTATGCGTGTTATTTAGTTTTTTACCGCCGGTCTTTTTCTATGCGAGGCAGCTCTATCCTGAGACTGCGATTGCGTTATTAAGTGTGATAGCCTACATGGAATATACGAAGGGGAGAAAAGTATTGCCGTCGCTCATAGCTGGTGCAATGCCATTTTTTGGCGCCAAATATATTGCGATAAGTTGTGGCTTCCTTTTAGTATTTTTAAAGGATATTATTATAAAGCGTGAATATCGCAAGATGTATCAGTATGTTGGCTGGTTTCTATTAACAGGGTCGTATTTACTTTATTTGAAGATAATGTACGGGTATGTGATTCCGACTGCTCAGTACCAGGGGAAAACCGGGGAAGAAACGGTAGCTGGCTTGATTATTAATTATATATTTGGTTTGAACTGGAAACATAGGATTGGCAGTTTTTTCAGCTATTTTTTGGATCAGCGTGACGGATTGCTTCCGTACGTTCCTGTTTATTTTTTTGCATTTCTTGGAATGGTATGGGCATATAGAAGAGCGCGTCATCGCTTATTTGATCTCATTCTCATTGCTCTGCCTTATATAGGTGTGTATTCCTTCTTGACACACAGGGGCGGCTTTTGTCCACCGGCACGACCTCTTGTAGCAATTGTTTGGATTTTTGGTTTCTTCCTTGCCTTTTTTTATGAACATAATAAAAGCATTCCGTTCAAGCGGGCAGCATTTATTACAGTGTGTATTTCAATTGCTATTCTTGCCTATCTTATTTATGATCCGTTGGCAGCCTACCAGGCAACCACACATCATGTTCTTGAGCGCAGTTCCACCTTGTTGAAGAATGCAAGCAATTTTTATGCAAACCTTTCTTATGGATTTCCCTCTTATCTAAAATCACAACCCGGTTACTGGTATGCAAATTATATATGGCTTGCAATTCTATTTGCGGTTATTCTGTATTACCGCCGTATAAGCCAGCATTTACATCAGGATTCTTTGAATGCCGGCTTGAAAATTGGATTTCTTCTTGGTGCATATGTATTGATAATTTTGCAGTTCAGTTGTTTCCCGCAGTTAACATTGCGCGGGATGAATTATGCCGAAGATCAACAGAATGGGATACGGGTATATATGTTTCAGAAAAAAGCAACATTCTCAAGTGACATGAATTTTAATTACACATCTACCAAACCGCTCACTTTTTTAATAGAATCAAAGAATGAATTAGATACCCTTGTAATTTCCTTTAATAAACCTCAGCATATGCAGGTAAGAGTGCATTATTTTGAAACACCCGCTACACCCTATTTTACCGGCAACAATCGAATCATCAAGCTTGCCTTCACTTATAAGAAAGGATTTTATTATTACTATCTGTTGACTCTTGAACCGCTTTGCCCGGAACCCACCTGTCATTTCGGCTTTCATCTTTCTATGAGGGGGGTCGGACCCTAACATTAGACATTGCTAAAATGCAGTCCCAGCATTTATTACAAATAGCATTGCTAAAAATTCAGCAAAAAATGATAGCGAAAAAGAGATCCTGCCTCGGAACAGACCTTCCTTCTTAGAATTATTTTTTGATGAATTCTGACTACCGGCCTCTAAAAAGCTGTTGCGGATTATGTTCTGTCGTGGTTCGAGCACCATATCAAGAAAGTATATTGTCGGTACTTTCAAATTTCGCTGAATATTTTGCGGGAGGATCTGTAATACATACAGGGACTACGTTTCAGGAGTGTCAAATGTTCAGGTCCGACCCCCCTCCTAATTCGGCATCTATGGAGAGAGGAGAGAAGAAATGTGTATGGTACTTGCGTAAGCCCACAACGGCTGTCATAGCGGCATTATCAGTGCAGAGAGCAGGGCTGGGTATAAAAGCTGGGATGTGATATTGTTCGCAGATTTCATGAGCTTTAGCACGCAGTAAGCTATTGCAGGCGACTCCACCTGAGATAATGAGAGCGCGTGGTTTATAGATATCAATAGCTCTTATGAGGCGATCTTCAATAATTGCGATAGCAGTGTTTTGGAAGCTTGCAAGTAATGAGCAGAGAGAGCTATGGTCAAGGTTTACATCTGGCAGGATGGATTTTTTTTTCAGGTAATAGTAGAAGGCTGTTTTTAATCCGCTGAAACTGAAATCGAGTGAATTATCGGACATTTTAGCTGCGGGAAATTTGACAGAACCAGGCGTAGCATCGCGTGCCAGTTTATCTATGATAGGACCACCGGGATAACCGAGGTTCAGCATTTTAGCAACCTTGTCATATGCTTCTCCAACAGCATCATCTCTTGTTTTCGCAATGCTTTCGAAGCGTATGTTATCTTCTGAGAAGAAAAGATTGGTATGACCGCCGGATGCCACTAGACCGAGAAAAGGCAATGGGATTTCAGCATGTTCAAGCAAGACAGCGTTCATATGAGCGATAAGATGATTGACGGCAATCAATGGTTTATTCAGGCTGAAGGCCAAGCCTTTGGCAAAATTCAAGCCTACCAGTAGTGAAACTACCAGGCCTGGACCTTGTGTTACAGCTACCGCATCAATATCAGCAATGTTAATCTGTGCAGTTTGCAGGCATTCATTGAAAACGGGGATGATATTTGTTAAGTGCTGTCTTGATGCCAGTTCAGGGACTACTCCGCCATATTTGGAATGTATTTTTACCTGCGAGGATACAATGCTGGACTTGATAGAATAAGTATGGTCTATTATTGCGACGGCAGTATCATCGCATGATGTTTCTATACCGAGTATCAACATAAGCAAAAAGAAGGCACAAAGGCACAAGGGCATATAGTGTAGGGGCGGACCCAAGTGTCCGTCCTCAAAGGTATTGTTGAGAGAGTAATGTTGGTGTATTGTTGCATATTGTTATAGACCAAGGTTTGATAAGAGTTGAGGATTTTCAGTCCAATTTTCTTTCACTTTAACGAACAGATCAAGATAGACGGCAGGTAATTGTTTCATTTGAGTTTTGAAAAATTGTTCGATATCTTTACGAGCAGCGGTGCCAATTCGTTTAATCATTTGACCTTTGTTGCCCACGATAATTTTTTTGATTGAAGTTTTTCCGACGATAATATCAGCTTGAATATAGAGTAGATTTTTTTCTTCGATTGTTTTTATTTCATTAACGATGACTGCGGTTAAATAAGGTACTTCCTGGTGTGTATAGAGGTAGATTTTTTCTCTAATGAATTCAGAGAGGAGCAGATTGTTGGGGAGATCCGAGAGAGTTTCGTTTTCATAGTATTGCGGTCCGGCAGGGAGGTATTCTTCAATTTTTGTTTTGAGAAGCGGCACATTTATTCCCTTTAATGCGGAGATAGGAATTATTTCTTGAAAATCGAAGAGGTTTCTATATAGATCGATAATGGGGAGCAGGAGTTCTTTTTTTATGGAATCGAGTTTATTAATTAAAAGAAAGATTGGCATTGAGGAATTATTAGAACGATGGACAGCTTTTCTAATATTAGACAGGACGAATTGATCATCCTGGTGTTGATATTTTGTACAATCGATAAGCCAGAGAGCGAGGTCAATTTCTTTCAGAGAAGAGAGTGCAATTTTAACGAGGCGTTTATTAAAAGTATCTTTTGTTTGAAAGAGACCGGGGCAATCCCAGAGAATAATTTGTGAATCGGGAGAGGTGAGGATGCCGGTGATTCTGATGCGAGTAGTTTGAGGTTTTGGGGAGACAGCGGTAAGTTTCGCATTCATCAATGCGTTGAACAAAGTTGATTTTCCAACATTAGGTCTTCCTATGATAGCGACATAACCTGATTTCATGTTTATCCTTTTTTTTTTGCATTTTCACTATAATGATGCAGTGGCAAAAAGTCAAGATGCAGGGAACAGGGAATGGGGATCCCCATTCCCTAGTCCCCAGTCCCTTCACAGAGGACGTGCTCGATGATAATCCTACTAAGGTAATAACTTGAAGTTACTTCGATACGTTTAGTTAGCGTCTGTCTTCCATTCCGATAAGAACGCCGTTCATGCCGGTTTTAATATTAGCGGCATTAGCCTCATCGGTATCGATATGCATACTCAGGCGGAAATCGGGGTCTATGCGAACAAGGACATCGCCGAAAATAAGGGTACGGTCGCCTTCAACTTTAATCATAACAATATCTCTATCTTTTAAGCCGAAAGTGAGGGCATCTTCGGGGCTCATATGAATATGACGGAGTGAGCAAATAACACCTTCGGGGAGGTCGGAGGCTCCTTTTGATGCTTCGAGAGTAATTGCAGGGCTTCCATTTAGGTCACCGGAGGCTCGTATAGGAGCTTTGATACCGAGCTTGAATTCTTCTGTCATTGATATTTCTACCTGGCTTTGTTTTCGTTCCGGTCCAAGGATACGCACTCTATCGACGCGGCCTTTTGGGCCGACCAGATTAACTGTTTCTTCGCAGGCAAATTGTCCGGGTTGAGAGAGGTCAGCTTTCCATGTCAGTTGGTGACCTTCACCGTAGAGCAGATCGATATCTTTTCTTGACAGATGAACATGGTGTGCTGATACTTCGACAGGAATTTGTTTTTCTTTGTGTGTTTCGATAGCTTGTGTAACATTTTGATACCCTAATGTGCGAATAGCTTCACGAGCTATCATTCTTCCTTCGTCGGCGGGAATAATAAGTATTTTTGCATGCGAGCCATGTGATGATATATCTGCTACTTTTCCGGAAGCTGGTTTTGAAATTTTATTCAGCATTTCATCAAGTTGGACTCCCATATAGGAAAGGCCCTGGCATGCTAAAGCGCGTACCCATGCGCTTCCTTCGCCGATGCCACCAGTGAAAACCAGTACATCGATACCGCCCATGGAAGCAACATAAGCGCCAATATATTTACGAATGCGGTAGCAAAAAACCTGAATTGCCAGTGCAGCTTTTTGATTGCCCTGGTTAGCAGCTTCTTCTAATTCCCGCATATCACTTGATAGTTCGGAGATACCAAGGAGACCGCTTTTCCGGTTTAAGAGCGAATCAATTTCTTCAGGCGTGAGATTTTTTTCCCTGATGAGAAATAATGGGATGGAAGGATCCAGATCGCCGCAGCGTGTACCCATGAGCAAACCTTCCAGCGGTGTGAATCCCATGCTTGTATCGATAGAACGACCATGATCGATGGCACAAACTGAAGCGCCGTTTCCCAAATGACAGGTTACTATTTTTAATTCATGAAAATCTTGTTTAGTGAAAGCCGCGGCTTGCAACATGGAGTAATTATGTGAAATACCGTGAAAACCGTAACGGCGGATATGATCCTGTTCGTAGAATTTATAGGGAAGTGCATACAGGAAAGCGTACGGCTGCATTTTTTGATGAAACGCAGTATCAAATACAGCAACTTGTGGTACGTCCGGCATTAAACGCACACTTTCTTTAATTGCCATAAGATTAGGAGGATTATGAAGAGGTGCAAGACTTGAAAAGCTATGGATGTCTTTTATGACTTCCTCATTAATAATGACCGGGTTATTATATTTATCGCTGCCATGAACGACACGATGTCCCACGGCAGTAATTTCTTTTAAATCCTTTATTACGCCCTCTGATGGATCGGTCAAAACAGCGATGACGGCTTGAAAAGCTTTTGCATAATCAACAGAGCCCAATTCTATAGTAGTTTTACCTGATTTTCTTTTGATGATATTGCGCGAATTATCCAGGCCAATTCTTTCCACGAGACCTTCCAGGTTATTATTCTCCTGGGCGGTATCGTAATAATTGTATTTCAATGATGAACTGCCGCAATTGATCACTAATATTTTTGCGGGGAGGGAAGGTGATAATTTAAAACCGTAGGGATCCGAGGAATAATGCCAGGCATCCTTCAGACGTTGTTGAGCTTCTTCATCATCCTGCCGGTTACGCAGTCGTTCTGACAATGTTTTTGCCATGATTTTCATGGCAGCAGGATTTACAATAAGCGAACTCGAGAATGTTTCCTGTGGAAGAAGAAAAACGTCGCATTTGTTAAAAGCGCTCACATCTGCGCAGGTTGGTTCCCCGGTCAGAAGTGACATTTCACCAAACATGTCTCCTTTCTGGAGAATAGTGAGTCTTTTTTTTTCGCCCGTTTCGGTAATGGATGATACTTCAGCTTCCCCATTGATGACGATACCGAGAAATTTTCCCGGTTCGCCAAATCCAATGATACAGTCTCCTGGTTCAAATGTTTTTACGAGACTCTTTTCAATTAATTTCAGCAGTTCCCATGGTGAGAAATTTTGAAATAGAGGGAGTGTTTTAAGAAAGTCTTTTATCTGTTCCATGTTTTATCTCCTCAAATTTTAAAATAGCGAATATTACTTTATTTAAAACATCAGCCTTCAAAAGCCCGAAGTTTTAATTCTATATTATGTTCTTTCAGAAAAGCTTTAAAAGTTTCCTTATCAATGCTTTTTTCATATGCTTCTTCGGGAAAAACTATTTTGCTCATCACAAATTCCATCAGACATTGATCCATGGAATACATCCCTTGTTTTTTCCCGGTTTGAATTACCGAGTTTATCATAGCTGTTTTCCCTTCTCTGACTGCATTAGCGACAGCGGAAGAGGAAAAGAGCAATTCAATTGCTGCAATTCTGCCGCCCTCCGTGCGTTTGAGCAATTGCTGAGAAACTATGCCGCGGAGCACATGCGAAAGAACAATACGTATCTCTTCCTGTTCATCAGCAGGAAAAACACCGATAATCCTGTCAATACTTTTTGCCGCGCTATTGGTATGAAGTGTAGCAAATACTAAAATCCCGGTCTCTGCTGCATGAAGAGCGGTGGATATTGTTTCAAGGTCTCTCATTTCTCCAACCAGGATACAATCCGGATCCTCTCTTATTGCTGCACGCAATGCATCAGCAAATGATGTCGTGTGCTGTCCTAATTCACGCTGCGTTATTAATGATTTTTTACTTTGATGTACGAACTCGATAGGATCTTCAATAGTAATAATATGAAATTTTTTATTTTCATTGATATGATTGATTATCGCTGCAAGAGTAGTTGATTTGCCGCTTCCGGTGGGACCGGTGGTAAGAATCAATCCCTGGTCCATCATAGCATATTTCTCGATTTGAGCCGGAAGTCCAAGTTCTTCAAGGCTTAGGATATGATCAGGAATGATTCGGAAAGTGGCACCCATTCCTTTTTCCTGTTTAAAAATATTTACCCTGAATCTTCCAACGCCCTCAAGGTGATACGCAAAATCATATTCACCTGCTTTCACAAATGCTGCCCATATTCCTTTTGGTACAATAGGACCCATGAGATTTTCATAATCTGTTTGACTGATCGCTTTGTATCGAAGCCGTTCTAAATCACCATATACACGCAGAACCGGAGGGGAACCGACAGATAAATGTAAATCCGAAGCGCCTTTGTCATTCATTAATTTTAAGAAACGATCTATTTTATTCATAAGTTGCTACTTGGATTCTAAAAATGGTTCAATGAGTTCTTTTTTAAATGCTTTTGCAAAAGCAGACATCGGATTAACTTTTTTATCCTGCACAAGCTTCAGGAGAGATTGATCAAGCAAACTCATGCCAAGATGCTGACTGGTTTGTTGAATAGAGGGAATCTGGAATGTTTTTCCTTCGCGAATAAGTGCTGCAATAGCTTGTGTAACCACGAGAATTTCAAAAGCTGGTATTACACCTTTTTTATCAATAGTCGGCAGGAGAACTTGCGTTATGATAGCTTTCAATGATTCAGAAATCATGATACGAACCTGCCATTGTTCTTCGGGAGGAAAGGTACCGATTATGCGGTCGATCGAACTGGCGGCGTTAGTCGTATGAAGCGTAGTTAAAACAAGGTGACCAGTTTCAGCCGCCGTGATAGCCATTCGCACGGTTTCCAGGTCTCTCATTTCACCAACGAGTATCACATCAGGATCTTCGCGTAATGATGCGCGTAAAGCTGAAGAAAACGTTTCAGTATGTGAATTGACTTCTCTTTGATTAATCAGGGCTACTTTATTTCCGTGCACGTATTCTATTGGATCTTCAATCGTAATAATATGTGCGCTTCTTGTTTCATTAATTAAGTCTACCAGAGCGGCAAGAGTAGTAGTTTTTCCGCACCCTGATGGACCAGTGACCAGTATCATTCCTTGATGGTAATGAGCTAATTCTCTCATATTTTGCGGTAGTCCGATACTATCAAATACGGGAACTTTTTGCGGAATAATGCGAAAGACGGCATCTATGCCGTGCCGTTGAACAAAGACATTTGTTCTGAATCTGCCTATACCGGGCACCTTGTAACAAAAATCAACATTTTTTTGTTTGCCGAGAGCTGCGAGCTGTTGATCATTCAATATTTCAATAAGAATTCGCTGACTTTCCATCGCTGCTATGGGAGGATAATCAACAGGGATAAGTTCACCATGAATACGCATGACTGGATTATTACCGAGTGCAATATGAAAATCGGAAGCTCCCTGCGAAATGGCATATTTTAAAAAATCATTAATTTTAGGTGATTTAATATTCTTTAAATTAACTTCCTCATGCTTTTCTTCAACAATAATTCGCTTTACATCTGAACCGCTGATTTCTTCGAGAGCGACAGCAGCCCTTTCTCTCAGATAATCCTCTTCATGTTCGTATAATTTTTTAAGATAGGGCATAGCTGCTGGATTCCTGATAAGACGCAACGCTTCAATTATTTCTAATTTTTCTTCCTTGTTTGCTATGCCGAGTAATTCTATAAGATAGGTAACTGCTTTTGGTTCTTTCAGCACACCAAGCGCTTCAATAGCGCACAGCCTTGTTTCTTCAGATTGTAACATATTAACCAGGGGTGCAAAAGCCCGCAGATCGCGAATTTTACCAAGTGTTTCAGCTGCGCAATAACGGAACCACCAATCCTCATGGTTTAAAAGGCGTATCAAAGAAGGAACAGCTCTCGGATCTTCGATCGTAATTCCAATATTGTCTGCCAATTCTCTGACTACGGGATCCCTGTCTTCCATGAGCACTAATATGCCTTCAATGAATTTGTCGGAACACTCCTTTAGCGAATGCAATGCTCTTTCTCGAATCCAGCCAAAAGCATCCTTAAATGCCAGCAGAAATTTACGCATTATTTTTACCGGATCAGATTTAAGTAATAATTGAGAAGCTATTCTCCTGATATTTGGATTGCTGTCCCGCAAAAAACTAATTATTTCATCTTCCAGGTCTGCGCGGCTTTCTTTTACCTGGTTGAGCAAAGCAGCGACAGCTACTTCCTGAATTCGTGGAGTATCCTGTCGAATAATTTTCAGAAGAATGTTAATAAGCCGCTCATCAACATAATTAGAAAGTGCTTTAATAGCTCTGAATCGTACTTCCTCTTCCTCATCATTAAAAAGCGGCACGCAACTCCATAATGCTTGTGGCTGGTTTGTTCCGACAAGATAGGCAAGCGCCTGTAATTTATGATGAGGAATAACATCACTGAGCATCATGGTTGCTAATGATATCCCGTGTGCCTGGTCAAGCTTGGGTATAAGCTCAAGAACAACTCCCCTGAAATAATCTTCTTTGTGGGTAGCGTATAATCTTAAGTATTTTAATAGATGGGTGCCTGCAATATAGGTTATGAGTTGCAAGAGATATTGATGATCTTTTTCACCCTTGTTCCTTGAAAAGAGTACTATTTTTTCAATTTTTGCCGGATCATTGATATTCGCGACGATTCTTGCCGCAGTTCCTTTTAATTCTTCCTTGTCTATCAGCATCCATGCTATTTCTTCAAATGCAATATCGGTTAACTGTGATAATTTTGCCAGGAGTTCTTCTAATTCTTCCGCTGAAGTCCATTGATGAGCCTTGAGTTTCTGCAATATATATTTTTTTTCTGAAATGAAGGATTTTTTAATTTCTTCCCATTTAATAACCATATGCTTTTACTCATGAACATTTTCGGAATTTTTCCGAATATCTTTAGAAATTTATCATAACATATACATCCAGTAAAAAAAAGTGAAAAAGAATTAGAAAAATAGTAAGGTATGAAGAATGAAAAGAGGAAACAGGATAAGAACGCTATAGACAAAATAACCAAAAAAACTGGGCATGTAAATACCACGCTCTTCCGCGATAGCTTTTATCATAAAATTGGGTCCATTGCCAATATAAGTATTCGCACCCATAAACACAGCTCCAAGACTGATAGCACGCAAGACATCCACCGAGATGCCGATAATTTCTTTTTTCAAAGGCAATCCTTGTGCAAGAGAAAGAAATGTTAAATAGGTAGGTGTATTGTCAAGAAACGATGACAGTATACCTGTCATCCAGAAAAATTCCCAGGGCTTATTAACTCCCAGTTCAGCTCCACGCGCACGCAGAATATCAAGTGCAGGTATCATGGTCAGAAATATACCAAAAAATAATACCGCAACTTCTACAATAGGATGATAGGTAAATTCATTTCGCCTTCTGTATGCACGCGGAGTGATTCGCAAAGAAAGTAATGCTAATAATATCATTATGATTTCCCTGTGCGGTGATATGGGCACAAAGGCAACACAAGCTATTATGCCTGCCAACAATATAAAATTCTTTTGACCGAAAAGCATCAAAGGACGTATTATAAGTTTCTCTCTTTTTATTGAATAAATGGGTTCCTTTTTCCAATAGTAACTATCAAACAAAAAATAAACAAAAAGAACAATACTCACCATGAAAAGCCATTCAGGAAAAAGTGAGAAGGTCCATTTAAACGGTACGCCTTTCAAATATCCCATGTAAAGAGGAGGATCTCCAAGAGGAGTAAGACATCCCCCAATATTAGCAACAAGAAAAATAAAGAAAATAACAGTATGCGAAATATACTTTCTCTCGAGGTTAATTCTCAAGACAGGTCTTATGAGGAGCATCGCGGCGCCTGTAGTTCCTATAAATGATGCCATTACACTCCCAATAGCTAAAAAAAGCGTGTTCACAAATGGAGTAGACGTGATATCTCCCATTAAAAAAATACCACCCGAAATAATGTATAGAGCAC
>Ga0154622_1016_pt1 | contig 18660 bp, 13 predicted proteins | sample Rifle2008BG13ft_FD_116051 | JGI IMG/M metagenome (GOLD analysis project Ga0154622, IMG submission 116051) | Candidatus Fischerbacteria bacterium RBG_13_37_8
ACAAGGGAATCCCTAACGGACTATCTTCCCCAGTCCCCATTCCCCATTCCCCAGTCCCCAGTCCCCATTCCCCATTCCCCAGTCCCCATTCCCCAGTCCCTAATCCCCAGTCCCCAGTCCCTAATCCCCATTCCCCAGTCCCCAGTCCCTATTCCCTATTCCATTCTTATGGACATTCTCGCAGTAAATCCTACTGCAGAAGTTCTTTGAAGAAATTCCGTTACACCGGTGGCTAATTGCATGAGCCGATTTCGAGTGGGTAGCAGGGAGAAGCAGCAGGGGGACGCTGGGAATCGAGTGAATCTACGCCGTAAGAACCTTCTTGTGATTCATTTTGGGCGACGATGAGATAATAATAACTGCCTGAATCTGCTGTGATAGTGACGGTAGTTGCGCCGGCGGTGGTGCATAATACGGAAATGTGGTTGTAGTCAATCCATGGAAGCGTGCCGCGGTAAATACCGTAATCAGAAGTTAGACAGGGGCTTGGCGGTGCGCTCCAGTCAAGCTGCAAGTCAGTACCTGATTTAGTAATAAGGAGTGGTGAGCCGGGATAATTATCATTATCCGGTACGGCACCCGGTGGATTGGAAGTTGTCGTCATTACGCAATATCTGCCGCCGGTATTATAGGTGTAAGTACCTGCATAGCCACCCCATACGATCATTTCTTCATTTGTCCAAACTGCCGGAGTATAGGTGCGAGGAGTAGGTGAATTAGTAAGAGAAGTAGCGGTCCAGGTGTCGGCGGACGGATTATATCTTCCACCGGTATTGAAATAGGTAGAACCCGAATGACCGCCCCAGATGATCATTTCATTAGTTGCCCAGATGGCAGCATGATAAGCGCGTGCAGAAGGTACGCTGATGGTTGAGGTAGGCACCCATGTGTTGCTGGTGGGATTATATTTCCCACCGGTATTAAGAGCGCTTCCGCTTAATCCGCCCCAGATAATCATTTCGGAGCCGCTCCAGACTGCTGAGTGAAGTTGACGAGCGGTTGGTGCGTTGGCAGTGCTTGTAGCAGTCCAGATACCGGTTGATGGGACGTATCGACCGCCTGTATTAGTATCTGGGTTACCGCCCCAGACAATCATTTCGCCGATCGAAGGTGTCCATACTGCGGTGTGATTAAAGCGTGCAGAAGGAGCATTGGTGAGCGAGGTAGCGTACCATGTGCTCGCGATAAGCCAGCCGCCGGTGTTTTGTGCTTCACCGAGGTAATCGTAGCCGCCCCAGATCAGTGTGCCGGTACCATTCCAGAGCGAGGTATGGTAAATGCGACCGGTGGGAGCGTTAGTAGTAGGAGTTGCAGTCCATGCATCGGTGCTTGGTGCGTAGAGACCGCCGGTATTTGTGTAAGATCCTGAAGCATTGCCGCCCCAGACAATCATTTGAATTCCGGTCCAGTTTGCGGTATGAGCGTATCTTGCAGTCGGTGCATTAGTAGTGGAGATGATGGTCCAGTTGTCGGTAGCAGGATTATAACGGGCGCCGGTGTTGAAATAACTGGCACCATTGTAGCCGCCCCAAATAATCATATCCGAGCCCGTCCAGACAGTGGTATGAGAATAGCGAGCTAAGGGAGTGTTATTACTTGCAATAGTGGTCCATGAATTTGAAACGGGATTATATTTGCCGCCGTTGTTGATATAAGTTCCGTAGTATCCGCCCCAGACCAGCATTTCAATGTCAGTCCAGACTGCCGTATGGTAGGCGCGTCCCGAAGGAGCATTGGTAAGTGAAGTAGCCGTCCATGCGGAGGTAGCGTAGGAAAGTACGCCACCTATTTGCGGGTAGCCCGGATTAAATCCTCCCCATATTATCATAGCATCAGGTGTAGAGATGGCTGTATGAGAGCGTCTTCCGGTAGGTGCATTGGTGATTGATGTGTCGACACCCCAGGCATCGGTTGCGGGATCGTAATACTTGCCTGTATTCAAGTACGTGCCATTATACCCACCCCAGACAATCATTTGCGATAACGTTGAAGAATAAATTGCGGTGTGTCGTTCCCGTGCAGTCGGGGCATTAGTAGTAGTTACCGGTTGCCATGTGTCAGTTGTTGCATTGTACCTGCTGCCGGTGTTCAGGTAACTTCCGCTGTAACCGCCCCAGATAATAACTTCACCGCTCGTCCACGCAGCGGAATGATAGCGCCGAGCGGTAGGTGCACCGGTTGCGCTAACGGTAAACCATTGATCGGTAGACGGTTGATATCGTCCTCCGGTTCCGAGATAACTGCCGCTGTAACCGCCCCATACCATCATGTATGTTCCTGTCCAAGCGGCGATATGATATCCGCGTATGGTTGGTGCTGAAGTTGCAGAAACGGGCGTCCATATATTGGTCGAAGGATTGTAGCGTGCACCGTTATTGAAATAGGCACTGCCGTTGTACCCTCCCCAGATGATCATTTCAGAACCGGTCCAGACTGCCGTGTGAAAGCCGCGTGCTGTAGGAGCATTGGTCAGGGGGAGATAGGTCCATGTGTCGGTGGAAGGATTATACCTGCCGCCCGTATCAGTATATGCTGTTGCCGTGCCGGGAATTTTTCCTCCCCACACGATCATTTCCGTGCCCGTCCAAACAGCAGTGTGATCAGAACGCTCAATTAAATCATCGCGCACCGGTGACCAACTGTCATTCACACATGCATATTCTGATATTTCAGGTAATGTATATTTGAATTCAGGCACATTTATTTGCGTTGGAAAAAGTTGCTTTTCTTCCTGCCACCATTCATCAAATGATTTCTTCTTCCAGGAAATGCTTGCCACGGTTATACTATCAATTGTTTGTTTCAGCACTGTTCGCAGGAAATAATATTCTGCATTTTCCTGCAAGTTCGTGATTCTGCCCATCAGCAATTTTTCAGGTGAAGATTGCTTCGAGGCATTATTTTGAGTCTTGTTGCCTTCGGCATGTTGTTCCTGCCCGAGTATTCCAAGTTGGTTTGATAAATCATTCAGCATATCCTGCCATTCATCTGTGGAGAGCAGTAATTGATTTTTGCCAGGCATTTCCTCTGGGCTTTCCTTTTCTTCTCCTGTTTGTTTGAACCATGTTACTTCCGAATAAATTCCGCTTAAATTCTTCAACTGTTCTGCTGATTTAATATTTTTTATTTCATTGAGAATATCTTGTTTCAGATTTCCATGAAATCTTTCATCGAATGCGAAACGTGTTCTGATTAACCGATCGACAAGCAGTGGTCTTGCCAGGCATTCTGCTACGAGGGCAGGTTCATTATTTAATGCACGCCATAACTCATGCAGTAGTTTCGGTTTCTTCGTGTGTTGAGCCATCCGCACTAACTCGGCTTGCAATTGTTCAGGTGTGATAGCTTGATGCCAGTAATATTGCAGCGCATTATTTTTTTTCAGCATATCCTCAACTTTTGCTTTAATAACAGCCTCTGGCATTACTGCATTAAATGTTGGCTTCGTAGTGTTATTTGCTGGAGGCCAGTTCTGATGATTCCAGTACACCTGTTCTATTGCTTTCTGACATGCAATCCTTTCCTGGTAATTAATGGAAGATGTTTCCTGTAGTGCAAAGATTATTCCTGATGTAATAAACAGGTACGCAAATATCAGCAAGAGTCCCGTAAGAAAAAAATGTGCTTTGTCTTTCATATTCAGAATCCTCCTATGATTAATAATAATGAGAGTGTCTTTTTCTGCTTAAATATTTTTTCCCGCAATTAATTGCTCTCATTTCTCTTCATTATGGCACGAGTTTTTCCCATATGCAATAGGGGGTCAGGTCTTGCGTTTTGAATTTAATAATCAAGGCCTGCACTCATTATCCACCCCTGCGAATGAGGAAATTCAAAACGCAAGACCTGACCCCTTATTGACAATTAGTTGAAAAAAAATGGAGAAAAGATATAATGATAGTTCGAGGAACGCATGATTATTAAAAAGAAGAATGCATTGCTGGTTGTGGATGTGCAGAATGATTTTTGCCCCGGTGGCGCACTCGGTGTCAAAGACGGTGATCAGGTTATTCCTGTGATTAATAATATACAGCATAAATTTTATAAAGTGGTTGCTACACAAGATTGGCATCCGGAACATCATATGTCCTTTGCGAAGAATCATCCCGGCAAAAATGTGTATGATATTATAGAAGTGAATGGTCTTGAACAGGTGCTATGGCCTGTGCATTGTGTGATGGGTACTACGGGTGCTGATTTTCATCCGGAGTTGAATATAAAAAATATTCATCTGATTATTAGAAAAGGAACTAATCCTGACATTGATTCATACTCGACATTTACTGAAAACGACAAAAAAACGGAAACGGGCTTGCAGGGATACCTGCGGGGATTAGACATTACTCAGGTTTTCCTGGCGGGACTGGCTACAGATTATTGCGTACTTTATTCTTCCATGGATGCTGTGCGTTTCGGCTTTGAAACATACGTGCTTATTGATGCATGCAGAGGTGTTGATGTGCCGGAACATAATATTGAACTGGCGCTCAACACCATGAAAAACAACGGGATAAAAATAATTACTTCTGGGGAATTATGAATGATAAACGTAACAAACTTGCCCTGTTAACTGACCTTTATGAATTGACTATGATGCAGGGGTACTATCTTACCAATCCGGAACAGCAGGCAGTTTTTGAAGTATTCTTCAGGCGTCAGCCTTTCAATAGTGGTTTTGCTATTTTTGCAGGTCTCGATCCGTTAATTGATACAATAGTAGATATGAGATTCAGCGATGATGACATTAACTACCTGAAGTCACTCAAAATGTTTGGTGAACAATTTCTTGATTATCTCCGCAGCTATCAATTCTTCGGCGATATCTGTGCAATGAAAGAAGGGAGTGTTGTATTTCCTAATGAACCACTCATACGCGTGCAGGCGAATTTACTCGAAGCACAACTGCTGGAAAGCATTGTTCTGAATATGATCAATTTTCAGACACTGGTTGCTACGAAGGCGGCGCGCGTTGTCGCGGCTGCCAATGGTGGTGCAGTAATTGAGTTTGGATTGCGGCGCGCTCATGGAATCGATGGCGCGATTTCAGCCACACGCGCAGCATATATTGGTGGAGCATCGGCTACTTCGAATGTCATGGCAGGTGCGCTCTTCAATATCCCGCCAAAAGGGACAATGGCACATAGCTGGGTCATGAGTTTTGATAATGAACTGCGGGCATTCGAACGCTATGCGGAACTTTACCCGGATAATTGCGTGCTCCTCATTGATACGTATGATACGCTGAAAACCGGCTTACCGAATGCAATAAAAGTGTTCAAAAAACTGAAAAAGAAGGGATATACAGGTTTTGGAATACGCCTTGACAGCGGCGACCTTGAATATTTAAGCAAACGCGCACGCGAAATGCTGAATAAAAATAATCTCGAAGAAGTAAAAATATATGCATCCAATGAACTTGATGAATGGATTATCAACCAGATTGTGAAGAATGGTGCACCTATTGATGCATGGGGTGTCGGTTCAAAAATAGTGACTGCAGATAAAGATTCATCACTTACCGGTGTATATAAACTGGCAGCAAAAACTGACGGGAAAGAATTACATCCGGTCATAAAAATATCGAATAATCCAGAAAAAATTACCAACCCGGGCATAAAAAATATTCTCCGTTTTTATGACAGGGATGGCATGATACAAGCCGATTTGATCTACCTGGAAGAAGAAGAAAATGAATTAATGAGGATCGTAGAGAAGAAACAACCAATTACTTTTCATCATCCGAGTCTTGAGCATGTACGTTTCAATTGTGCAGGATATTCTAAGGCTACGATTTTGTTAACTCCGGTAGTTATAAAAGGAAAACGATGTGTAGAACCGGTGTCACTTCAAGAAATACAAGCATATGCAATGAAAGAAATGAACAGACTCGATCAGACCTACAAACGATTAATCAATCCGCATATTTACAAAGTAAGTATTTCCACCTGCCTCAAAACGCTAAAAACAAACCTCATTAAGAATATGGGACTAGGGACTGGGGACTAGCTACCCATGCCTGACTTTCTGATCATCATCCCGAACGGATTGGAATGAATTTTAAAGAAACATATTTTTTGTCAGTACATTGTAGCGTATGCTCTTATGTGGTAATCCTAAACGAACTATCTTCCCCAGTCCCTATTCCCTATTCCCTAAATGCTTTCAATAGAAGCTTGCCCACTGTTCACTGGTTAAAAGGATAAACGCAGGTTAAAAAATATCTCGCGGGTCGCTGCAGGCTGATAAGAATTACCATCCGGATCCGGTTCAGTAAAAGCGACATATTCCTTGTCGAAAATATTGCGAATGTATAACATTGCTTCGGCTTTCTGCTGGAATATTTTGAATTGATAGCTCAGGAGTGCATGGAATAATGTATATCCTCCTATCCAGTCAACATTAGTACCATCTATGTAAGCACGGCTCTGCAGTTCCATAGCAACTCCAATCATGAATTTTTCAGTCAGGTTGTAATCGAGGTTCAAAGTTGCTATATGCTGTGGCGAATTAGGTAAATTCGTGCCTGAAATAATATCACTCCCCGTATTGAGCGAAATGTAAGTGAAATGCGAATAGGTATATGCAAGTGTGCATTCCAGTGATTTAAATGGATAATAGGAGAGGAGTGATTCAATGCCGTATCGTTTGCTTGAACCTGCATTATTATAAAATGTTTCAATCTGTTGCAGGCGGAATAAAACCGGTTCCCCAGTTGCCGTATAATCCAAAATCTGAGCGGGGATTCCAGGCAAATCCTATTTTGCCGGTGCTTTTTGAAAAGGAAGCATTGCCGGAAAGATCTACACCATCAACTTTAAGATTATCATCCAATTTGTTATAAATGCGGTCATAACGAAGATTCGCTGTTATGCTCCACTGAGGATTTATCTCCAGCCTGTCAACTATATAAATACCCTGACCACTTTGTGAAAAGAATTGGTCAGATAGTAATTCAGGTCCTTCCACTGTATTGCCAAGATTAGGATGCCGGTAATCATCAAATGATTGCCATCCGAAGTCTGCACCTATACTGATGCTGTTTTTAAATTGTCCGATATTTGTACTGCAATAGTATTGAAGAGAAAAACCCGGAGTATTGTAATTACGGTGTATTATTGAACTGGGAACTGATTCCACCCATTTGGTATGACGGAAATAACTGTTGAATGCTATGAATTGATCTTCATTAATACTATATTTACCCACTAATCCAGTCGAAATTCGTTCTGTTTCCTGGTATTCATTAAAGGTAATCGCATCCGGATTTGCCTGCCGGCGATCTTCTGCCATCCATATCTTATTAAGACCTTCAGCGTTTTCATTAAAGAAATTGGTATAGGCAAAAATAGTTGTTAATTGAAAATCAGGATCTATATTCCAGCCTAATTTACCGTAAGCATTAATTATATTACAAGATTCGGTGCTTCTTCAAGAAGTAATCTTTATTCTGTAAAGGTATAAAAAAAGAACCACAGAAAACACAGAATTTTGAATAGCGAACATTTTAACCTGCATCTGACTCCTCAAAGAAACTGTGAACAGATATTGTTCGTATCACATTCTGTATTGACTATTGGATAGAAATGAGTTATACTGAAAATGGAGGTGATTCATGGTGAATTGCTGGAAGGATATGAGATATATCATGAAATGTTTTTTAACAGGACTGGTGATTTGTAGTGTAACAATTATTTTGATAAGTTCCGCAATGGCGAATGGAAAAGATATGCTGAAGAACGAGATGAAACATGCACTGGGTGAGAAGATTCATAAAGCACTTACCTTCGAAGAACGAATTTCATGCCAGTCGGCAATTGAAAAAGTGTACTGGGATCATAGAATTTGGCCTGGCGACAATATGAAGCCAAAGCCTGGTTTTCATGAGATTATTAATGAATCAATACTAAAAGCAAAAGCAGAAGACACACTACGCAAGACGAATGCACTTTTCTATTATTACAAGGAACCTGTTACCGCCCAGCAATTACAAGCTGAAATGAATCGTATGGCGCTTCGAACCAGGGAGGCAAAGGTATTGAAAGAACTTTTGCAGGTATTGAACAATGATGCGAGGTTGGTAGCAGAATGCCTTGCGCGTCCGGTACTGGTGGAGCGATTGATAAGAAACTGGTATGCATTTGATGAACGTTTTCATGGTGAACTTAAACAACGAGCGGAAGCTGATATAAAACGGTACCGTTTTCCTGAACAGATGAATATGATGAGAGGCATTTATACAAAAGTAAAGCTTGTGAGAGGTGATGCAAAAGAAGATAGTGCGTGGAAATATGACAATATGCAATTAATCCATTTTTCAGAGAAAGAGTGGCAGATGGTGAAACGATTTATGGAGAATAATCCAGGAAATGATAATAGTAGTCGGCTGAATGAAAACGAGGAGAGTTACTACCTGCTTCATTTTACACAACCAGAAGAGGCAAGTGTTACAGTTGAGGCAGTGGTGTGGCATAAGCAAAATTTTGATTCATGGTGGTCTGCGAATAAAGAACGTTTGTCTGCACAGATTGAGGAGCCTGTGCATGAATATAGTATGCCGGAAGTACTTGATGATTCGTGTGTCCCGGACACATGGGAAACTATTTCAAATGCCCCGGAAGTACGTTATGGTCATACTGCTGTCTGGACAGGGACTGAAATGATAATCTGGGGTGGATTAGTGTATGATTGGATTTATTTAAATACCGGGGGTAGGTATAATCCAGTCACGGATAGTTGGGTACCGACGTCGATTGTGGAAGCACCGGCGGGGCGTATGTACCACACTGCTGTTTGGGCGGGCAGCGAAATGATTATCTGGGGCGGTGATGCAGGACAGCCGTATGAGATAAATACAGGCGGCAGGTATAATCCTGTCTCTGATTCATGGATACCCACTTCTACTGAGAATGCTCCTTCTGCCAGGATTGGGCATAAGGCAATTTGGACGGGCAGTGAAATGATTATATGGGATGGTGATGGTTTTGGTTCTCCCAAAACAGGCGGCAGATATAATCCATTGACCGATTCATGGATACCGATAACAGCAGCACTATCTGCAGGCACTGGAAATTCAGTAATCTGGACGGGTAGTGAGATGATCATCTGGGGAGGCATGTCGGATTATAACAAGTATCATAATAAAGGGTACCGTTATAATCCCTCTTCAGGTGCATGGCTCGCCACTTCACTCATTAATGCACCTTCACCGAGACAATTTCACACTGCTGTCTGGACAGGTACAGAAATGATTATCTGGGGCGGAGAGAATCAAACCGGCAGATTGAATGATGGTTCCAGGTATGATCCGGATACTGATTCATGGTCAACTATTACTAGTGTTGATGCACCAGAACAACGACTTCTGCATATTGCAATCTGGTCGGACATAGAGATGATTGTCTGGGGTGGCTTCGGAATTAATGGCATGATAAATACAGGTGGTAAATATAATCCTGCCACTGATGCGTGGACCGCAACCACGACGATAAATGCTCCAGCACCACGTTATGTAAGCTCAGGCATCTGGAGTGGAAGTGAATTGATTATCTGGGGTGGCTATCAACAAAATAATCCATCGGTAAATAATGGCGCCAGGTACAATCCTGTGACCGATTCATGGCTTCCGACGTCTTATAATGGTGCACCTACCGCACGTATGGCTCATAGTGCGGCCTGGACTGGTGTTGAAATGATTATATGGGGTGGCTTTTATTTTTCACCACCGCTATTTCATAATAACGGCGCCAGGTACATGCCGGCAACTGATTCCTGGTTGCCTGTAACACAGAATAATGCACCAATCAGCAGAAATCAGCATAAAACTGTCTGGACCGGAGCTGAAATGATCATCTGGGGTGGTTCTGGTCCAGGGAATCAGAGCATCGGCGGACGTTATAATCCTGTTTCTGACTCTTGGACTGCCACTTCACTTGATAATGTACCAGAAGAACGCTGGGGATTCACAGCAGTGTGGGATGGAAACGAAATGATTGTCTGGGGTGGTAGTGGAGCTTCTCAATACTTTGATTCGGGCTCAAAATATAATCCGGTAACTGATGCCTGGACTCCTACTTCTACTGCTAATGTTCTCTCACCACGAGCTTCTCACACTGCTGTTTGGACAGGTACGGAAATGATTATCTGGGGTGGGTATTTATATGATGAAGGGTATTATTATTATAACGATGGACGCAAATATTTCCCTGCAAGTGATACCTGGATTGCTACTTCTCTAACGGATGCACCACCAGAAAGAGCCGGGCATACTGCTATCTGGACTGGAAATGAAATGATAGTGTGGGGTGGACAAAATGATATTAGCTTATTATCCGGTAGTAGATATTATCCGGTTACTGATAGCTGGCTTCCTACTTCCACAATAGATGAACCTTATCAGACTACGGATCATACTGCTGTATGGTCGGTAGATGAAATGATTGTCTGGGGAGGCATGACAACTGATAAAGGAGGAAGATATGACCCCATTGCAGATATATGGGAACCAACAACGCTCGAAAATGCCCCGGTTGAACGCTATTATCATACTGCTATCTGGACCAGCAAAGAAATGATCATCTGGGGTGGTATTAACGGCATTCTTCCTCTGAATTCAGGTGTGTCCTATTGTTCCCCGTATGTTTTTCTGGAATCGCAAAAACCCGTGGTTGATGATTCATCAAGCAGCATACCAAATGGCATTATTGAAGAAAATGAGCAAGTGCAATTAATCGGTACAATTACCAATACCGGTACCCTTGCAGCACAATCCGTACAGGGCACTTTGGCAACGGTGGATCCAATTATAATTCTTGATGGAGAGGCATCTTATCCCGACATTGAACCTGCCGGTACAGAGCAATGTGTCGACTGCTATGAAGTAGCGGTACCTGGTGCCAACCGCCCTGCAACTCACTGGGATGTTACTGTAACCGAGATACCGATATGCTCAGGTTGTCCTGCAACCACGGATGATTTTACCTATCATATTGGAAATAGCTTTTTAGATGTTCCACCTACTTGTTTGTTTTATTCTTTTATTGAAGTAATGCTTCATAATAGTGTAAGCGATGGCTGTGCTTCAAAATTATTTTGCCCATCTGCAATGATTCAACGTCAAGCAATAGCGAAACTGCTTTGCAATGCGATGAATGCCGGCAGTCCGGGTTGTTGTGTAGTCATGCCGTATTGCCAGGGTATTTTTGCAGATGTGCAGCCTGGTAATCCATTTTGTCCTTTCATCGAATCACTGTACAATCTCGATATTACATCAGGATGTACTGCTTCGCCTCTCAACTATTGCCCTTATTCCAATATGAACAGGCAAGCTGTTGCCAAGTTTCTTTGCAAGGCAATGGAATCATGTGAACCCGGTTCATGTCCCATGCTTCCTTGCACAGGCATATTCGATGATGTACTTCCAGATAATCCGTATTGTTCTTCTATTGAGGCATTGTACGATGCAGGAATTATCTCCGGATGTTCCACTTCACCAAAATTATATTGCCCGGGCATGTATCTGACGCGCGAACAATTATCGAAATTGCTTGCAAATGCTTTTGAGTTGTCGTTATAACGGGGATAAGTATATAAAAGTCTACAAACACTTGTTTTTTTTCATGCAATCCTGATTAGGATTCTTCGACATGTTAAGCTTCTGTTGGTTATTGCAAATAAGCATAAGAAATGAAATAATTGTGATTTAAAATATTAGCTTGTATTGGTTAACGAGGTTCTTATGCGAGCATTGATTGTCAATATTGTGACGCTTATTTCAGTAATTTTAAGTCTCTGGTACTCAAGGGCGAATCCCCGCATTCTGATATTTGCATTTCTTATGGTCATGCTAATCCGTATTGTATTGATACAATTAATGCTTGTATTATATCGGAAATATACCTCTGAGGCAGTGCGTGATTTTCTTCAGAAGATCGTACAGACGTCGCCCCCTGGTCCGCCGCCGCAAGGCATGTACGATACTCATACAGGAAAAGAAGTTGGTTTTGGCGGAAGCATGCTGGTTCTGGGATCATTAGTACTTTTTACATTTTTTTTAACCCATGTCAATGCTGAAAAGGAGCTTGATTTTCAATTCCCGGTATTTCTGTATGAAATGAAATGGGCACTTTGGATATTTCTTATATATGAGCTGAAGGATCTTATTTGGAAAGGTATAATTATTGATTTTAATTTACCAGCAGAGAAGAATTTTGCTTACAATGCTGCTGAGATTGTTTTATTAGCGGTAGCGGTACTTTTAGGATCAATCCTTGCTGCGTTTTTGCAGACATCAGGCAATAATGTCTATACCTGGGTGATGCTGGCATCACTTCTTGCCATCAAGCATATCTCCGAATTAGTAAAAGGGAGGACTTAAGGCTACGGATATTGCATGCTGTCCTAAATTTTAGTTTTCCTTGACAAAGTAATGGCATTATGCAAATATGCTATTCTTTGCGAGCATTTCTAGTTTATTGTCATTGTGAGTTTGCCGGAGGCAAACGTAACAATCCTGAATGGGAAAAAAGAAGCAAAGCAGTAAAGGATTATTACGTCCCGCTGGCGCGGGACTCATAATGACAATAAAGTCAGAGATTGCTATGCAAGGGCGAACACAAGGTTCTCCCCTACAGCATTTTCGGAAAAAGGAATACGAGGAACTGGTGAACGTTTCTTTTGTCTGCATTTGACCCCTCGATTCCTTTTATAGGAATATTATATGAATAATGACGAGCAGGACAAAACCTTACCGGCAGAGAAGAGTAATTCAGAACCGAAACAAAAATCAGATTCGGATCAGGATACGATGCATGTTTCATCCAGTGAAGGAATGCTGTTGCAAGCACCTGAGGTGCCGGTAGAATGCTGGGAGCGTTATGAATTCATAGAATTTATTGGTGAAGGTGGGATGGGGAGTGTCTATAAGGCACGTGATCCGCGGTTGAACCGCATTGTGGCATTGAAATTTCTGCGCGGAGATGACAGCCGGCTTGTCCACCGGTTCATGCAAGAAGCAATCGCACAGGCACGCGTGGAACATGAAAATGTATGCAAAATATTTGAAGTGGGGGATGTGCGTGGAAATCTTTATATTGCAATGCAATTCATAGACGGTATTCCACTGAAAAAAGCATGCAGCCTGCTTACATTGGCTAAGAAAGTACAGGTAATGATCCAGGTAGCAGAAGGTATGCAGGCAGCACATCGCTCCGGATTGATTCATCGTGATATCAAGCCGGATAATATTATGCTTGAACAGACTCCTGAAGAAAAATGGCATCCTTATATAATGGATTTTGGACTTGCACGAGAACAATCAACCCCCGGCATAACTGTGAGCGGCATGATCATGGGGACGCCGGCATACATGTCACCGGAACAGGCGCGCGGTGAAGTGAGAACGCTGGATAGCAGGACTGATATCTTTAGTTATGGTGCTACTATGTATGAATTACTGTGTGGACAGGCGCCATTTGCCGGTGAATCTACTATCGAAATAATGAGAAAAACTATACCGAAGCGCTCAATAAAGCGAAGGCGGCATATGCGAAACTGCCATGGTTGTATGAAGCAAAAAAACTTGAGGGCGATATACAGGTTATACTCGGGAATGAACAATGCGAAGAAGGTAGTTATGATAATGCATTCTAGTACTATAAGAAAGCAAGAGATGCCTATCAAGCGGCTGTGGAGATGGGGAGGAGCGATGCTGAATGTTATGAAGGCCTCTGCAAGCTTGAGCTGGTAAAAATGGAAATGGTGCTCTTTTTCCTCAGCGAAGACATAGCGCCTTATTTTGAACAGGGTGTTCAGGCATGTAATAATGCACTCCAGGCTAATCCAGAGAGTGCTGATGCACTCGGTATGCTCTCGAATATTTATTTTCGAATGGGCGATTATGTAATCGATCAAGGTAAAGATCCAATAGAATACCTTCAGAAAGCAATTAAGTATGCAGATCAAGCCCTTAATAAAAGACCACGCGATGAAAATCTTCACAGCAACAAGGGAAATATCTTCTGGAAAAAAGCTTTCTATGAACAAAAACATGGACAAAATTCATGAACTAGCTTGAAAACAGCAATTGAATCATATCAGAAAGCTGTTGAGTTGCATCCTAATTTTGCCTATGCACATAGTAATATGGGTTCTGCCTATTACCGTCTTGCACTGGATGAATTTTATCATGGTGAAGATGCCAGCAAGAGCATTCAGCATGCAATAGGTGCACATTCACGCGTCATTGAAATAGATCCGAAATATGTTCTTGCTTTCAATAATCTGGGAAATGCATATTCCCTGCTTTCTGAATATAAACTTGGGCATGGTGAAGATCCACGTGACAACTTGCAGTCAGCAATTAATTCATATGAAAATGCACTTAAGCTGAATCCGGAATATGCAGATTCATACCTTGCAATGGCACAACTATACCGCTGGCGTTCCGTATGGGATAGTGTGAATAAACAACCGGCATCTGTTGATTTGGAACAAGCCAATTCTTACCTTGAAAAAACTTTGAGCATAAGTCCGAATATGAAGGAAGCATTAATCCTGCAAGATATTATAAAGCGACTTGGCGAGAAAACAGATAATTAGGTAAGCAATCAGATCTCCCCAAAATAAAGAAATAGGTTAACCTTAACCTCTACCTCTTCCTTTTTTATTTTGGTTCTGCGCCATCCCAGCAATATGTACATAATTTTTCTTTTGGCAGACCGATTGCAGAAACGAGGTCTTCCAGTTGCTGGTAGCGGAGCGAGGTGAGATTTAATCTGAGACGGATACGATCTTCCATAAGTTTGTATTTTTCAGTACCTGGTCGGGTATAATCAGAAAAATCCGTTACCTGGTCACCTTCGAGTTCCCTGATAGCGCGTCTTCCGGCAAGATCAAGCTCGGAACGTGACATGGAAAAATTCAGGAATTTGCATCCATAAACAAGCGGAGGACAGGCAGGACGCATGTGTACTTCAAGTGCTCCACAATCAAACAACCGCTGTATGGTATCTTTAAGCTGCGTACCTCGTACAATGGAATCTTCACAGAAAAGTAATTTTTTTCCATGAATTAATTCGCGGATTGGGATGAGCTTCATTTTCGCTACCAGGTCGCGAACATTCTGATCCTGAGGCATAAAACTTCTTGCCCAGGTAGGTGTGTATTTCACAAATGGTCTTTTGAAAGGAAGACCTGCTTCTGCCGCATACCCGAGTCCATGACCTACGCCAGAATCAGGAATTCCTGCAACAAAATCTATATCAATATGATTTTTTTTAGCAAGCATCGCACCGCATTGATTCCTTACCCACTCCACGTTTATCCCTTCATAACTTGAAGCAGGATAACCATAATATACCCATAAAAAAGCGCATATCTGCAGAATTGAACCGGGTGGTTTGCGCTGTTCACATCCCTCAGCCGTTATGAAAACTATTTCTCCGGGTCCAAGATAACGATCTACCGTATATTCGAGATTTGGGAATGCACATGTTTCCAATGTTACCGCTACGCTTTCCTTTTTCTTTCCTATCACGACCGGTGTTCTGCCATACCTGTCACGTGCCGCATAAATGCCTTGCTCAGTGAGTACCAGCAATGAACACGAACCTTCAACAGCATTCATAACACTCTCTATGCCTGCTTCAAAACTCTCTTCATGATTTATCAACGCCGCAACAAGCTCCGTTGGATTGATCCCGTCACCGCTCATCTCCGATAGATGAAGGTACCGTTTCCTGAATCCTTCCTCTGCGATTTTCTCTTTGTTCTTTATTGCACCAACGGTCACTACAGCAAATGTGCCAAGATGTGAGCGCACAAGTACCGGTTGATCATCATAATCACTGATAACACCTATGCCCATCCGGGCGTGCATAGCTGAAATATTATGATCAAATTTAGTCCGGAATTGCGCATTCTCTATATTGTGAATAGCACGCACAAATCCATCATCGCGAATTACTGCTAAACCACCGCGCCGCGTTCCAAGATGCGAATGATAATCAGTTCCGTAGTACAAATCACCAATGCAATCTTCCTTTGATGCGATGCCAAAAAAACCGCCCATGTTACCTCCTGCGAATGAAATTACTCATGCTGCGAATGCCCTATTATAGGTTTTATGGCAGGAAGCGTCAAGTCGTTTGGGGACTGGGGACTGGGGATTAGGGAAGATAATCCGTTAGGGATCACCACATAAGAGCATACACTAGAATGTACTGACAAAGAATATGTTGCTTTAAAATTCATTGCAATCCATTCGAGATAATGATCAGAAAGTTAGGCATGGGTAGCTAGTCCCCATTCCCTAGTCCCTATTCTCGGTATTGATTTTAAGGTGGTTCCTGTATATGATTATGAATTATTAAAAATGTTTGGAGGTTTAGGAATGACGGAAAAGAAAATTAAAGAAATAAAATTACAGCATTTAAATACCAGGAAATTCATAGCGGAGAAAATCAAAGAGATAGCAACAGTTGTAGGTAATGGTACTGCAATCAATGCATTATCGGGAGGTGTAGATTCTTCCGCAGTTACCGTCCTGGGATATCGTGCGTTAGGTGAACGGCTGCTTACGTATTTTATTGATAATGGTTTAATGCGGGAAGGTGAGCCGGAGTATGTAGTAGGATTATTTAAAAAAATGGGAATAAAAGTAATTTTACTGGATGCAAGGAAAGAATTTTTTGGGAAATTAAAAGGACTTACGGATCCCGAAGAAAAAAGAGAGGCAATCACGCAGGCATTTTACAAGGATGTCTTTGGTAAATTAGTAAAGGAGAGTGGTGCACGATTCCTTCTGCATGGAACGAATTATACAGATGTTGAGGAGACAGTTGCCGGCGTCAAGCGTCAGCATAATATTCTCGATCAACTCGGTATTGATACACAAAAAATATATGGGTACAAAGTGTCGGAACCACTTGTACAGTTGCGCAAGCCGGCAGTAAGAGTCGTAGCGAAAGCACTTGGTCTACCCAAAGAAATATACAGCAGGCCACCGTTTCCGGGTCCGGCATTAGCGGCACGTGTTATCGGTGAAGTAACACCTGAACGAATAAAAATCGTCAAACATGCTACAAAGATTGTCGAGGAAGAATTACGTAGAACGAAAGCATTCCAGTATCTTGCCATTCTGCATGCTGATATGGTAACGGGTGTGAGAAGTGGAAAACGTGATTTTGGCAGCCAGATCGAGTTGCGGTGCTGGGATAGCAAGGATGCCGTAACTGCAAAAGTAACGCGTCTGCCGTACCCCGTGCTGGAAAAAATTGCGAAGCGAATGACGACCGAGGTACCGGGTGTAGTCAGCGTGACCTACAATATCACTACCAAACCGCCTTCCACTATCGAAGCTATTTAGGGACTGGGGACTGGGGACTAGGGAATTGTGAATAGACCTATAGGTCTGCCCCTACAGTTTGCTCGGAGAGCATTGATGTGAACACTTTGTCCCCCCCCATACTCCTTTTGATTTATTCAGAATAATTAGCCGAACATTAGGAATGGTTCTCCAATCCCTAATCCCCATTTCCCAATTTGAACCGTGGGGGAGGCTTAAGCGTATAATTTTATAAGAATATAGTGTAACTTTTTCTGAAAAGATATGTATTAATAAAAATAGGTGGTTTTGAATAATGAAATTTAACAACACACATTTAAAATATAGGAAATCGATTTTGTTTCAACTGTGCTGGATTATTATTTTGATAATGTTAATAGTGATTGTGAATGAAGCAGAAGGGAAGCAGCAGGGCGAGCAAAAAGATAAAGCAAGCAATGGAGACAAAGCCGTTCAGGCGGTGCGTGCAAATGGGGAAATGAAAATAGATGGTGAGCTTAATGAAAGCATATGGCAAAATGGGGGGTATAGTGATTTTATACAGTCGGATCCCAAGGATGGAGCAGAGCCTACTGAAAAAACGACAGTATGGGTAGCATATGATGATAGTTCGTTATACGTGGCAGCACGGCTTTATGATTCTGCGCCTGATAAGATAGTCAGTTTACTTGGGCGGCGGGATGATTTTTTAGAATCAGATTGGTTTATATTTGCGGTTGATCCATATTTTGACCGGCGAACTGGCTTTCAATTTGCGGTAAATCCTGCCGGGACGATTGTGGATTGGACATTATATAATGATGAATGGAATGATACGACATGGGATGGAGTGTGGGAAAGTGCGACAAAAGTAGATGAGCAGGGATGGGTAGTTGAGATGCGCATTCCTTATCATCAATTACGTTTTGAGAAGAAGGACATGTATCAATGGGGAGTGAATTTCAAAAGGGTGATTAAACGTAAGAATGAAAATTTAGGATTTGTTTGGATACCGAAAGAAGAGAGTGGGTATGTATCGCGATTTGCGCGACTTGAAGGAATGCAAAATATTAATCCGGGACGGTTGTTGGAGGTTATGCCATTCGTGGTAGGACAAAGTGAATTCAGTCCTTCGGAGGAAGGTAATCCGTTTGAAACAGGGAAGGATTTTCTTGGCAATGCGGGTGTTGATTTAAAGTATGGGGTGAGAAATAATCTGATACTTGATGCGACGGTTAATCCTGATTTTGGGCAGGTAGAAGTTGATCCTGCGGTGATTAATTTAGGTGCTTATGAAACCTACTACGAGGAAAAGCGGCCTTTTTTCATTGAGGGTTTGC
>Ga0154622_1164_pt7 | contig 17689 bp, 11 predicted proteins | sample Rifle2008BG13ft_FD_116051 | JGI IMG/M metagenome (GOLD analysis project Ga0154622, IMG submission 116051) | Candidatus Fischerbacteria bacterium RBG_13_37_8
TTGCAGGAGCTTCTAAACCGCACTGCTGTCTTATTCTCGATGCTCGCAGATTCATCTGCTTCTCTAAGCCTTGTGCCATCATCTTTGAACAATTAATGTTATCCAGTGGATCAGCTTTTTCTATTGACCAGGATTCATTTTTAGTCGATTTAGCTTGAGCATTATCTACGCAACTTGCGCTTATCAGCAAGAACACTGCAACAACTACCATTGCCTTACATAAGCTTAAAATATCCTTTTTGAAAGCTCTGTTCATTTTACCTCCTTGTTTATTTTCTCATTACCTGAGATGTGAAAAATAGCGTACCTTCAATGCTGCATTTTAATAATCTTGACAAGTTTTGACGTGTATTTTTCCCATACCATCTTATTGCCTTAGATTGTTGCATTTTGCAGACAAACATTCACCGCCAGGAAATTCTTTTGTATGAAAAATGCAGCTTCTTTTTTTTTGCACACCAAATTTCTAATTTACTATGATATTACTTTTTTTTGACCTTGTCAACTTTTTGAAATGTATCTATTCAGGTTTTTTCTTCCAAAAAAATGGAACCGCAGAGGACACTGAGAAAGCATGGAGAAATGCAGAGAATATGCAATATTTTCTATAAAAAAAAGGCGGGTAGTATTACCCGCCTTTATTGTTTTTAAATGATCATTTAGAGAGTAAATCCGAATCCATTGACCAGGAATTTTGCCATTTGTTCACGAGTCACCAAATTATTTGGGCAATACATGAGTGGCGAAGTTGAGCATCCGTTTACAACTCCTGCATTGTAAAGAGCTTCGATGAATGGGCAGAAGGGATTGCCTGAAGTGACATCGGTAAATATATTTGTACAGCTTGCGGTAGTACATGAACCGGGATTTGCTGATTCTAAGCCAAGACAGATGAATTTTGCCATAGCCTGTCGATCCGTATTAATCGCAGGGCAGTACAAAAGTGGACTGGCTTGACAACCGCTGACGATGCCTAATTTATAGAGCGCTTCAATTGAGCTGCAGAATGGATTGGTATTTGGCACATCACCAAAGAGCTGCCCGCATGAAGTGGTTATGCATGCACCATAATTCGAGCTATTCATGGCGAAACATATGAATTTAGCCATTGCTTCGCGCATTACATTACTCGATGGACAATATTGAGTAGCGGTACATCCAGAAGTGACGCCGGAGTGGAGCAATGCTTCGATTAAGCCGTAGAACAAATTGTTAGTAGGAACATCGCTGAAGCTTTCACCTACGTGGTAGGTGTAATCAAAAGAATTTGGTCCATAACCAGTTGCGGAAGCATTTTCTGTAACAGTAAAATCCCAGTGCAGGCCGGGTCTATTGGCAAATGGTGCGGTTAGCGCATAGCAATTCGTGCAGGTTTGATGACCGCCCACTGCAATATTAGGATAAGAAGCATTTGCATCGGTAATGTTAATGGTAGCATCTGAGGTAGTAAGAGTACCGGTTACAGAAGAAGCGGCTGAAGTTCCTGTATTTTCAAGTGTTCCGACCAATGCCGCATTTTCATCCGGTTCGATGATACCATTTCCTCCATCATTCACCACAGGCTTTGCGTTATTGTATGGCTGTAATTGTGGTGCAGGTATGCAGGAATCAGTACGTACATCACATCCTTCGTATTTTACATTGGTCAATGTCATGTCATCAATATAAATATTTTCGTAACTGCCTCCTTCATCGGTAAACATTTTCAGTTCTAACCGTAATTTCTCACCTGCAAGGGCTGCCAAATTAAATCCACCCGAAGCCAACCATGTTCTGTCAGGTGTTGTAGCTTGACCTGCCCATCCTGGTGTTGTTCCGATCGCGTTGCAATATTCAGGATAGTCGTACCATGGGCCGGTTTTGAACAATTTGCCCAATGTTGGTGTGAGAAGCGTTCGATCGCTGGTTGTTGAATTCACTGCATGAATTTGAGCACGATCCCACCAATATCCATTGTTTATATGCTCGATATTGTACCAGTTATAGAGAGTCAATTTAGTTGCAGCAGTCGGTTCAATTTCAGGAGACATGATTACATCGCATGCCAAATCAGTCAATTCAGATGAATGTAGACTTGCAGTGCTTCCACCCGGATTGTAGCGTGCAGTGCTTGATTCCCATGTGCCCTGCGAAATAGTCCAGCCTTCCAGACCGGTCTCGAATGGCCAATTCACGGTGCCCGTAGTGATATCTATTTCATGGAGTAATCCGAAGGTATCCTCTGCGGCAGGATTTTGTCCGGTTGATTGCACCGAGATATTGTACGTGCCGGTTTCCAGGCAGGTTGCCTTGGTTACGCCTGCTCCGATAGTAGCGTTAAAGGTAGTGTTGACTGTTCCGCCAACGGGAATATTACCGACGTTAATTGGCATTGGAGTAGTAATAGAGAGGAATGGACTGGCAGCAGTAATGGTAACATTGGTATTTTGAGCAATTGCAGTACCGACGTTCTGGATTGTGACACCGATTGTTGCAGATTCGCAATTGTCCATGTATGCATCGTTATCACCGCCCGTAATGCTTTGTATCGAAGCGCTTCCATACACGTAAGCAGCGCAGGATGTGCACGGAACCGGAACCGCCGAGGCACAATTACTTAATGGTCCTGTACAAGCAGGATTTGAACCAACAGCCTGTATCGTAAAATAATAGGTGCTTCCATTGAGTGTTTGATTATCAGTATACGTTGTGCCTGTTACCGTAGCGATAATTACACTGCCAAAGTCACAACCCATTATGCCAACGGTTCTGAATACCCGGTAATTAGCAGCGCCGGCAACTGCAGTCCATGATAAAGCAATGCTGTTGCTGCCGGGAGTTGCTGTTAATACAGGGGCGGTATTAGGTGTGGTGCAACCGCTGTTTTGTGGAGTCGGGGTTGCGCAAGCTATTGCATGCCGGTTAAATGCAGCGTAAATAGCAGTCATGTGCGGTGTGCCATTATTCACATTACCGTCATCATCATCAGCAGCAATCCAGTTTGGATAAGCATTGACAGCTGCGCAGCCGCTGACAGTACTTGGGCAGGTACATGAGTACCAGCTTGTAACATTATTATGACCTCGCAATGCAATTGATTCACCGACAGCGAAGGCAGTGAGTGAATCCATATTAAATGGTGCTGCCTGGAGGTCGCGTGCCGCAAGATCCCATCCTACTTGAGCAGGGGGGACACCTTCACAATGCGTTTCTTTCCCGCAGGGAGTTCCTCCACCAGAAGTACAGATAACGCAGGTGAAATTAATGGGCGTATCAGGATCAGTGCCTGTATGCTTCATGTAATCAATATCACGAACACCGGTGCATGAGGTACAACATTCTGAGCTGTGGTAACCGCTGCAGTTAGAACCGTAGTTAGTACCGGGATCGGTAGGACAGGTATTCCAAATACCGCAACCTGCGCCTGCTGTCCAGAGAAAGCCTCTCCCAATACAGGAGTTATGGAGTCTGTAAGCTGCTGCCAGGTCAGCTATAGCTTCATTAGGACTACTTCCAGATGGTGCTCCATCGTTATAATCAATGCCATGTCCCCATTCATGATCAAAGATAGCTGCTATTTCACCAGTGTTGCGACAACCACCTCCGGAACGATAAAAGTTAATAGTTCCGTTATAGTATGCATTGCAGGTGCTCGGGATATTCACATTGCAGGAAATAGGGGCGTCGAGCCATGAAAGATTAAGATAATTCCTTGCTTGTCTGTTTCTATACGTAACTTCAAGTGCACAGGATTTAGAGGACATTGTATCTCCGGCAGAATGTCCGCTCGGCACAGTGCAGTCATGATCACCGTTCGCTCCAGCTAAATCAATATCCCCTGTTGCTGATGTTTCAAGAATCGTCCCACAACTATCGGTGCCCATTTCTACGTACAAACCATCAAGCGAAGTAACTGCTACTCCTGATGTGTAATTATACATACCGCCGAAATTAGTATAATTATTTGGAGAAGGAAAACCCGTGTTCATATAGGCTGCCGGAGTATCTGCTACGGCACAACCGTCCGGGCAACATCCATCATTGCTCAACGGGTATATACTGCCTACTATTTTTTTGATCATATAAGCATTCGTGTCGCGCAATGAAATTAATTTTCCTATATGCGCATCCACTAGCATTTCCCATGTATTAACGTAACCTTCTCTTTGAAATGTAAAATTCCATACTAATGCATGGTCATATCCTTTGCCTGCTGCGCCATCCCATTTGGGATCGAGTTGGATAATTTCAAGATGTGATTTCTTGATTAATTTGTCAGTTGGAAGCTGTCCGCCGATATAATCGAATCCTGTTCGCAATGCCTGCCCCAGATTGACCGCTGGATTTGTCGCAAGATTAATATCTCCCCACTTTTCTACTCCCCATAAGATAAGATTCCCATGATTTATAACGAAGGTAATTCTTGAATCTTTCACAGGAATTCCATTTATATGGCGCGAAATATTCACATGCCATAAGTAATCCGCAGGATGCGTGGTTCTGAAACTGCCTAATTCATTTAAATTAATATTCAACAGTGAAGCGTTTTTACTAACATGCTGCATCACTATTTCATTCACTACTGCTTCGGTAATTTCTGTTACCGGGTATCCTAATGATTTCGAGAGTGATTCCATCGTGATATGGTTTGACATACCTGTGCCCGGAATTATAGGAATAACTGTGTAGATACCTGATGGTCTGCCTGAGCGCGGGTCAAAATAAGCATAGGCATCTTTATTATTTGCCAGAAATGAACTCCATTCGTCACGGTTGGATAACTGATTGAAAATTTGATCCAGCGATTTCTCGGATGAACTTATATAGATCTCATCAATACTGAATTCCTTTGCTTCAATCGGATTCAGTTCTTCTCTCACTTTAAATCCATATGCTACCAGTGATGTTATTGTTATTGCTATCACCAGTAAGCAAAGAAGAATTACACTGCTTTTTCTAACTTTCGAATACATTTAAGACCTCCTTTTCTTGTTATTTTTAAAGTTTAGTATAGCATATATTATGGATAAATCTTACCAATAAGTCAATACTATATTGTCATTATGAGTCCCGCGTTAGCGGGACGTGATAATCCTTGATGCTTGTTGCGAGCATTTCGAAGAAATGCGTGGCAATCCCTACCGGTCTATGCTTATATTCCGGTAGGGATTATTACGCTTTGCTCCGCAAAGCTCATAATGACAAAGAGACCGCGATTGTTACGTTTGCCTCCGGCAAACTCACAATGACAGACAGGAGGCATTGCTATGTTTTTATATTAATGAGCAGACTGATAGCGATGATAGCGAGGAATATATTTGGCATCCATGCTGCAAGAGGTGGCGGAAGAATGCCAATATAACCGATGCTTTTTGAAAATGCCATGAATGCCCAGTAAAAAATACCTGTAATTAAACTGATGCCGATACCATAGAGTGCACCTTTTTTTCCCATCATAAATGAGAAGGGAAGACCGATAAGCGTCATGATGAGCGATGCTAAAGCAAAGGACGGTTTGTTGTAAAAATCAACCCGCAACTTGGTGATATCATATCCCTTTTTGGCAAGTTTCATCATATATGTATATAATTCAAGAAAGCTCATTTGTCCCGGTAATTTAAATTCAGTTCTAAAATAATTCATATCTTCGGGCAAAAGTATTCGGAAGAGATTTTTTTTCTTGTACAATACTTTATTATCTTCCAACGTATAACTTTCAGCCGAATGAAGGTACCATAGTTTATCATCAGCAGATGCATATTCAGCGAATATGCGTTTTTTTAATTGCCAGGTATAATCGCTGAATTGTAATATCTGAAATTTATAGAAGATATTTTTATCGGAATCCAGAAATGCATAATTGTACAAATAATTTTTTTCACCAAAAACCCAATTATTGACTGATGATTCATAAGAGACTTGTGGTAATCCTCTGATTTCCCTGCGGAGATTTGTAGCTTTTTTATTGGTTGAAGGAAGAATGTATTCCTGCAGAGCAAATTCGAATGAACTGATTAGCAATCCAGCGGCAAGTATGGGGAGACAAATTCTATACAAGCTAATGCCATTTGCTTTTATCGCAGTAATCTCATTATTACGTGACAAGATGCTGAGAGATACCAGTACACCTGTCATAGCTGCCAGTGGAATGATAAGATAAAATACATTCGGCGCGTAGAATTTTAGATACCGCCACAGGACTATAAAGGGTACATTATTGGCGATTAAATCATCCATTAAATCAAACGCTTCCACTACAAGAAATATCAACAGGAATGCAATTACGGCGAGGAAAAAATACCGGAAAAATTCGCGCAGGAAATATTTATCGAGCACCCATAAGCTGAAAAATGATACTTTCTGTATACGAATTCTGACACGTACTTTTCGTGCCCCATATGATTTTTCAGGTACTTCAGCTTTTGCGACGACAACTCTTTTAGTGACTTTTGGCAGTAATGATCGCAGGAAAATTTTAATATTTTTAAATAAGATGAGAGAGATTAATATGAATGACAAGATGATGTTGGCGAGCCATGCACCCAGGAAAGGAGAGATATATCCTTTATCGGAAAAACGTTCACCCGAAATAAGTAACATGTAATATATTAATATAATAATGATGCTTATTGAGTAGCCTGAGAACCGGTTGACGCGATGTTGCTGGCGAAAGAAAATGAAACCCACCAGGGCAAATACCAGACAGGCAAATGGTATTGAAAATTTTTTATACCATTCAACGGCTAGGTTATTGTAAGGCATATTGTTCCGTTTGCGTTGCTTAATTTCCTTCGATAGTTCGGCGAGAGTCATTTCTCTATCGCTTTTATGAGAACGAGTGGACGGAAAAAAGCTTGAAGCATTGACAGGAATTTCGTAAGCTGAGAATTTTGCATAATCATATTTGCCTGGTTCCGGATTCTCATGCCAGCTTCCATTATTCAAATGCAATAAAATTCTTTTATTTTTATCATCCGCAAAAGCATATCCGCTATCGGCTAATATTATTCTATATTTTTGCTCTTCAATATGATAGAGGACAAATATTTTTTTCCATTCGCCTTCCCTGGATACTTCATCTATATATAAAGTAAGGTCAGGAAAATCACTATAAAAAACACGTGGTTTAATTTCGGTCGTAGCTTTCGTCGTGAGTATTTTATACATCAGGTTGACAAGGGAATTATTAGCTTTAGGTGTAAGATTAATCATGAAATAGGAGCTTGCCGCCCAGCAGATAAGCGCAATAAATAATAATGGCAGGAAAAGTCGGATGGTGCTTAATCCAAGATTTCTCATGATAATAATTTCAAAATCGGATGATAACCTGCCCAGACCGACAAGCAATGATAGCAGGAGTGCCATTGGAATAGTAAGGACGAGAAGAGGCGGCAGGGAATAAGAAACAATCAAGAGTAATTGACTGTAATCAATGCCTTTGGTTATGAGAATTACCGTTATATCTATTATGGTGCCTGATAAAAGAAGAAAGGTAAAGGTAAGCAGGCTAATAAAAAAGTGCGGGGTTATTTCTTTAATGATGTATTTACTGATTATTCGCATTATTAATCTATGAGTAAAATTATCTGAAATTTACAAGAAATTTGCAAGGCACAAAAGTGTAGGAGCGGACACATGGGTCTGCCCTCAAAGGCACAAATATACTATGCATAGTCATTAGTATAATCCGAATTTCTTTATATTAATAGTGCCGCTTGATTCTGGAAAAGCAGTATCAGCATTGATCAGAATAAAGAATGAAGTAATATTTTGAAGATTGGATTTTTGTTCAGTTCCTGAAATTTGATAAAAATTATCAAAGGGGATAGTTATTTTTTGCCATTGCTGTTCAAGGAGAAAGGTGTGCTGATAAATTGTTTCAATATGATTATGAGAAGTACGGAATTGGAGTGAGAAACGCATACGTTTGATTCCTTTTGCTTCCATAATAAATCCATGGTAGGCGGAAAAATCCATATTCTCTCTTCGGGCAAGCGCTGTCCAGAAATTTTTATCATGCTGTGATTCTTCTTTTAAATGAAAATTGAAATTAACCTGCCATTTATTTTCTTCAGTCTGCTCATAGTTTTGTTGGGCAGTGGATTGTTTATTTTTTTCGATATGAAAATAGTTTTCGGCATTGAATAATTTTTTCGTCATTTTACTATCTGGTTCTTTTTTATTAATTTTTTGAATGTCAATAAAGAAGGGATTAGCAGTAATCCATGGAAGATAAGAGAAATGGTTTTGTGAAATAAATAGTTCTGAGCGGTATACACCTGGCTCATTAATTTGAACCGACAGTTGCTTTTGTGTGTTATGAATAATTTTTTTGTAGAGAGTACCATCTTTTATAATTATGATATCGGTGGCAAAGGGAAATGGGAGAATGAAAACAAGGGAACCGCCTGTTTGATGTGAGGAGCCTCCCATTTCAATTTTTTGTCCATCTTTTTGCAGGTAATAATTTTCAAATCCATTTGCTGAAGCTAATGATTCTATGACGCTGAAAAAATTTCCTGCACGCAGCGCTGAAATAATGGCAGCGGCATCTGAATGGGTATTATTCCTGAGTGTATGATCAGTTTTTATATACAGCGTAAGTATTTTAAACATTGTTAGGTAGGAAGGTATTTTCACGCGGTAGCTTTTGGAGAGAGAGAGCTTAGCATGTGCATCCAGAGCATAGATGCCGAAATAGTGTCCTTTAGTGAGAAACAGGTCCCATTGTTTCATTTCTTTTTGCGGGTAGGGAAATAAAGATGTTAAAGCATAGACAGGACTGAATAGATAGCGTAACGGAAGAAGTGCAGTTTTCAAGAGCGAGGCGTTTTTAGCGCTGTCATAGGAATTAAGGATTTCAATGCCGTTGAAATTTTCAATATTCCAATCTGACCATGGTATTTTTGAATCGAAGGGATGAGAAATGAAACAAATACCTTTATCTCGCATTATTTCATTAATAGCTTCCTGTGGTTCAGGTGGGTAAATATACTCAGGAATTTTATAACCTATAGCTGTCATGTGACCACTGTACAGGGAAAATTCAGAGGCGCCGATGAGTAAAATATTATTTAGATATTGAGTAGTATTGGAGGATTTGAAGTTAGGTCGACCATGGTCAGTGAGAATTACAAAATCAAGATTTGCTTGAGAAGCAGCTCGGGTAATTTCATGAATATCACCTCCGCCATCGGAAAAGAGTGAATGTACGTGGTATGCTCCTTTCAGATAAAGAGGAGGTAAAGGATTGTCGTTCTTTTCTTTGTGAAATGAGAGAATGAGATAAAGTTGAATTACTAACAGGCACAGGAGGATTATGAAAATAATTTTGAAGAGTTTCTTCATGTTTTAAGTATAGTAATTCAAAAATAGATTCTGGTCAATTGGATCAAGGGGTCAGGTCTTGGGATTTGAAGTTCCAAAGGAACCTCAAATCCCAAGACCTGACCCCCCTCCGCAAAAAAAAAGGGGTGAACTATACATAGGTTCACCCCTTGGTTTATAGTTTCTTGATGCATTAATTACATGAAGTAGTATTTTGAGGAGCACATGGGGTTGTGGCAGCTTGTGGAATTTGCACTCCGTTAGAATCGAAACCGTACGAACCTTCGTTTGTTGAATTTTTAGGTACAATCAGATAAAAGTAACTTCCGGTGCTTTGCGGTGTAGTAGTAGAGGTACCTGTTATATTACAATTCAGGTCATCATGATTGTACGCTGTAATTGGTAAAGTACCACGATACAATTCATACCCATCGAGCTGGCAGGTTCCGGCTACGGCAGTCCAACTAAGGTTTAAGTTGGTGCCTGATTTCGCAACAGCAAGATTATTCAGGACGCGTCCTGGAAGTCCAACAGAACCGCAGGTATCGGATTGCGCATCGCATCCCTGGTATTTCACATTAGTGATGTACATATCATCGAGGTAGACGCCTTCACCTGCGGTGAGATCATCGGTCATGTATTTAATTCGCAGTTGGAATTGTTGTCCGTTGTATGTACCGAGATTAAAGAGAGAGTCGCCCCATGTAGTTCCGGTGCCTGACCATCCCGGTTTATCTGAACCCTGATTGCAGTATCCAGCCCAATTATAGTAAGTACCGGTAGCATATAGTTTTCCGCTTGCCGGACTGATAACCGTTTCTGTGCCGCTTTGGACAACCCAGACATTTGCCCTGTCATACCAATAGGTGCTGAATACTTCAATATCGTACCAGTTTGGAGTATGCAAGGCGGTTGTAGATGTTGCTTCCAATATTGGAGAAATCATGCTGTCGCAGTTTAGATTGGTGGCCTGAGAGGAATGGAGACTTTGTGTACTGCCGCCGGGGTTTACCCGTGTTGTGCTGAGTGCCCAGGTGCCACCTTCGACGGTCCAACCGTCGAGACCCGTCTCGAAGGGCCAGTTAACATTTCCCTGCAGTATATCAATTTCATGAGTGAAAGCGAATGAATCCTGTGCGGCAGGATCCTGTCCTGTAGATTGCACGGTAATATTGTATGAACCTGATTGCAGACATGTTGCTTTAATAGCACCAGTTCCAATTCCAACATTAAAGGTAGTATTTACTGTGCCACCGATAGGAATATTACCGACATTTATTGGCATTGGAGTGGTAATAGTCAGAAAAGGACTGACAGCAGTAATGTTCACGACTGTATTTTGAGCAATACCGGAGCCAATGTTTTGAATAGTAACCCGTATGGCAGCTGATTCACAATTGTCAAGATAAGTATCGGCATCTCCGCCGGTGATTGTTTGAACGATTGCACTTCCACCCAGGTATGAAGCACATGAGGTGCAGGGTACAGGGGTTGCAGATATACAATTACTCAATTTGCCAAGGCAATCGGTATTCGAACCTACGGGCAGGACATTATAGTAATAAGTTCTGCCGTTTAGGGCTTGCGTATCATTGTAACTAGTAGTGGAAACGGTTGCAATTTTTACTCTTCCGAAGTCGCATCCCATAACGCCTTCTGTCCGGAATATGTAATAATTTGCAGCGCCGGTAACCGCAGTCCATGAGAGTTGCACGCTGTTGTTGCTTGGCGCAGCAGTCAGAGTTGGGGCAATAGAAGGACCGGAGGAACAGCCGCTGTTTTGTGGCGTAGGAGTTGCGCAGGCAGTTCCGTGTCGATTGTGAGCCGCATAAATGGCTGTCATATGCGGTGTCCCATTGTTAACATTCCCATCGTCATCATCCACTGCTATCCAGTTTGGATATGCATTGGAAGCGCCGCATGCATTAACGGTGCTCGGGCAGGTACAGGAATACCAGTTTCCAACAAGGTCATGTCCCTGCCATATTATTTTATCAGCAATAGTAAATGCGGTTTGCTTATCGTAATTGAAAGGCGCAGCTTGGAAGTCACGAGCTGCTAAATCCCAGCCTACCATGGCAGGAGGTATTCCTTCACAATGAGCTTCTCTGCCGCAGGGACCAAAATAACTGCCGGTCGTTGAACAAATTCCACATACGAAATTAATGATTGTATCTGCATCCGGATCTGCATGTTTGAGATAGTCAATTTCACGAACGCCGGTGCATTCCGTGCAGCATTCTGAAAGAGTACTGTCATTACCATTGCAATTATACCCGTATGAAGTACCTGGATTTGTAGGACAAGATGTCCATTGACCGCAATTCCTGTTCTGGGTCCACAAGAATCCTCTCCCGATACATGATGTGTGCAATCTTACGCCAGCAGAAATATCACATATTGCTTCATTCGGACTGCTTCCACCTGCGGTATCGGCATAATCAACAGCATGTCCCCATTCATGGTCAAATACTGCTGCAATTTCACCGGTGTTGCGGCATCCGCCACCGGAACGGTAAAAATTAATAGAGCCTGAATAATAAGCGTTACAGGTAGATGTAATATTAACATTGCACGTGATTGAACCATCGAGCCAACCCAGGTTCAGCCAACTGCGAACCTGTCGGTTCATGTGAGTTACTTCAATAGCACATGAGCGTGAGGAGAACGTATCACCGGCAGAATGACCTGTTGGAACCGTACAATCGTGCTGACCATTTACTCCGCCAAGGTCTATATCACCCGTTGTGGATGATTCACTTATAGTACCACATGAATCTGAGCCCATTAAAACATATCTTCCATCAAGCGTAGTGACAGCCGTACCGGAAGTATAATCGTACAATCCACCGAAATTAGTATAATTATTTGGTGCTGCGAAACCGGTATTGATATAAGGGGCTGGTGTTTGGAGCATTGCGCATCCGTCCGGGCAACATTCATCGTTGCTGACCGGGTAAATGGCACCCACGATTTTCTTGACTGCATACATATTCTTATCGAGAAACGAAAGCAGTTTTCCTGAATGTGCATCAACAACTATTTCCCAGTTATTGCTAAATCCTTCCCTGTGGAAATTAAAGATCCATGCAAGCGCATAATCATAACCTTTTCCTACTGCGCCATTCCATTCAGGTGCAACCGGAATAATTTCAAGATGCGGTCTCTTTGTAAACGAATCCGCAGGAAGACGTCCACCAATATGGCTGAATCCAATTTCAATTGCATACTCTTTGTCTATTGACGGAATTGTGTTCAGATTAATATCACCCCATTTCTCTAATCCCCAGAGCACGAGGTTCCCATGATTAATAGCAAAGCTTATGTTTGTATCCTGAACGTGAATACCTTGATATTGTCTTTTGATATGAATGTGCCACACTGATTCTGAAATATTGTTGATGCGTATTTCACCTATTTCATCCATGTTAATGTTTATCAATGAGGAGTATTGTCTCAAATGTTGAAGAATAATATCTTGCACTACTTCTTTCGTCACGCTATTCACTTTATATCCGAGCGAAGCGGAAAGTGAAGCGAGAGTGACAGTATTATGTTCGCCTGTTCCTGGAATGATGGGGAGCGGGTACATTAATGAAACAGGTCTGCCGGAACGTGGATCAATATAAATGAAAGCATTTTTCTGTGCCCTGGAAAAGGATTGCCATGCATACCTGTTTGGCAGTTGATTAATTATTTCTGATAAGGGTACCTGGCTGGTGCTGATTGCAAGTTCATCAACTCTAAATTCGAGTGCTTCAATTGCATTTTTATTATCCCTGACATCAAAAGCGAGCGTGGTGACGGTCATGAGAATAACCATTGTCAACAATACGAAACCTAAGAGAATACCTTTTATTGAATTACCCATAATTCACCTCCTGTTATTTTTCAAATTGTTTACCTGTCAATTCTAATAAAAAATATATGTAATTGCAAATATCTTTGTTTAGATTTTGTGAAATTGTTGAACGGGAACGGAAGAAGATTCATAGATACGTCCCCAGGAAATATGTGACCAGATACGTTCATGAATATAAAAGAAGCTGATTTTGGTAGCTACCTCAGTCAGCCCAACACTAAAAGAAGCAGACATGTTGCCTGAATATGCAAAACTTATGATGATAGTATCCAAAGAACCTATAAATCTCCATGTTGCTCCCTTGGCAATACTTCGTAAGTGAGATGGCATATGGCTTTCACGTCCCCATGAAATATTATCCCATCCCCGTTCATGTAAATAATAAAGCAGTATTTTTGAAAATACTTCGGTAATAGCAATAGGTAAAGCTAAATGTATTTCCCCGAAGAAAAAATATGCAATGAAAAAAGTATCCATAGTTGCCAGTATACGCCAACTTAAACCTTTAACGAGGCTTCTTTTTTTTGAATCGTGCATGACCTTTCTCAATTTCTAAATTGCCACATTACTATACCAGAATTCTTGTTTTTGCACAAGAATATTAGGGACAGTCACCTATTTTTTTTTGAAAAAATAGGTGACTGTCCCTAATATTCTTGTGCAAAAAAGTAAAAGATGTGATAGAATAGTAATGTTAGAATAATTATAATGATAAAGCATTATTATGCATAAATTTTGAAGAGGTAGCTATGTCAGGACATTCAAAATGGGCAAATATCAAACACAGAAAATCTCAACAGGATGCAAAGAAAGGTAAAGCTTACACTAAGGTAATAAAGGAGCTATCAGTTGCTGCGAAATCTGGTACAGACCCGGAAGCAAATCCACGTTTACGAATGGCAATACAAGCTGCACGTGGGGTGAACATGCCTTCAGATACAATTAAGAGAGCTATAGCAAAAGGTTCCGGTCAATATGATGACGGAAGCAGAATTGAAGAAATTTTATATGAAGGGTATGGAGCAGGCGGTATTGCTGTGCTTGTCGAAGCTATTACTGATAACAAAAACAGGACTGTAGGAGAATTACGGCATGTATTTGCACGGCATGGCGGTAATTTAGCAGAAGCGGGTTGCGTAGCATGGATGTTTTCCAAGAAAGGATTCGTCCAGGTTTTAAAAGCGAACATAGAAGAAGATGCACTTTTAGGCTTAATCCTTGATGTGGGAGTTGATGATGTAACCAGCGGTGATAATTCATGGGAAATTTATTGTGCTCCTTCCTTATTAGAGCAGATATTAAAACTGCTAAAGGATAATTCAATAGAAGTAGAATCTTCTGAATTGGCAATGCTTCCACAAAGTTATATTGCCGTGGCAGGAAAACAAGCACAACAGGTTCTTAGCCTTGTCGAAGCACTCGAAGATCACGAAGATGTAGAAACAGTATGGACGAATCTTGATATACCAGATGAGGAACTGCAAAAGTTAGTAAGTTAGCCAAACCTTAGAAAAAAAATAAGCAGCGAAAATGAGATTGATCGGGATAGACCCCGGAAGTTATATAACGGGATATGCAGTCATTGATGAGCATAACCGTACGCTGAATCTTTGTGAAGGTGGTCTCATTAAAATACCTGCAACAATAGATAAATATCACAGATTGCAAATTTTATATGAAAAAATAGATGAAATAGTAAGTGAGAATGCACCAGAATGTGCTGCTATTGAAGATACATTTTATCATAAAAATGTAAAAACCAGTCTTTATCTCGGTCAAATAAGAGGTGCGATAATTCTTGCTTTGCTTAAAAATAAATGCAGAATATTTGAATATTCACCATTGGAGATAAAACAAGCTGTGGTTGGCTATGGACATGCCAGTAAAGACCAGGTTGAATTTATGGTGAAGCGTTTATTAAATATTGAGTCGAAAAAAATATCACATGATTGCTCGGATGCCATTGCGACGGCAATTTGTTTATCAAGCAGAATATTAAACCTGGCATTAGATGATGGGCAAACAGGAAAAAAAACGCGTGCATCAGGAAGGAGAAGACGTTCATGATAGGTTACTTAAAAGGCAATTTAGTTCATAAACAACCGACACATGTTATTATTGAAGCGAGTGGCGTCGGTTACCTTGTGCATATTCCCCTGAGCACTTATTATGCAATTAATGAGAAAGACTTCGCAGAACTTCAAATTCATACCAGGGTACGCGAAGATCAAATTTCACTTTATGGTTTCATAACACTGGAAGAAAAAGAAATTTTTGAAAAACTTACTTCAGTGACCGGAATTGGTCCTAAAGTAGCACTGACGATACTATCCGGATTACCATTAAATGAATTATATGATGTTATTGAGCGGCAGGATGCAAGGAGATTAACTAATATTCCGGGTATTGGTTCCAAGACCTCCGAACGAATAATTCTGGAGATGAAAGATAAGATTAAGAAAAAACTTACTGACAAATATAGAACGTCGGTACCTTCTGTCAGTGATGAATTAAAGCAGGATTTAATAAATGCATTAGTTAACCTTGGCTATAATCAAAATGAATCAAAAAATACGGTAGACAGGGTCATGACAATAAATGCTTCAAAAGATTTTGTAGAGCTTTTAAAGGAATCATTACGAATTTTGACACGCACCTGACGAGGAGAATGAGGAGAAAACAGAATGAAAGAGTTCCGGGAAAGAATTATTACTCCCATGAAAATAAAAGACGAGGAAACTATTGAAGTTTCCCTGCGTCCGCTCGTTCTTGATGAATATATAGGGCAGGATAAAGTAAAGAAGCGCCTTGTCATTTTTATAAAAGCTGCAAAAAAAAGGAGTGAAGCGCTTGATCATGTGCTGCTTTATGGACCTCCCGGTTTGGGAAAAACAACGCTTGCATATGTTATAGCTCATGAATTGGGTGTAAATATTAAAGCTACTTCCGGGCCAGTCATAGAACGTCCCGGTGATATAGCAGCTCTATTAACTAATCTGCATCCCCATGATGTACTTTTTATAGATGAAATACACAGGTTGCATCCTGTGGTTGAAGAGATACTTTATCCGGCAATGGAAGATTACAAACTGGATATTTTAATCGGACAGGGACCCAGTGCAAAAAGCGTTAAAATTGATCTGCCGAACTTTACTCTTGTAGGAGCCACCACTCGCGCTGGAGCATTGACAAGCGCTTTAAGAGCCCGCTTTGGTATAACTCATAAACTTGATTTTTATGAACCGGATGATTTGAAACAAATTATCCTGCGCTCTGCTAAAATTATGAATATATTTATTGATGACAAAGGTTCCGGTGAAATCGCAAAACGTTCACGCGGTACCCCTAGAATAGCGAACCGGCTTTTAAGACGAGTCCGGGATTATGCCGAAATAGAAGCTGATGGAAAAATAAGTCTGGATATTGCAAATAAAGCACTGGAAATGCTCGATGTTGATATGTATGGTTTTGATGAAACTGACAGGCAATTATTACTGGCTATCATTGAAAAATTTGATGGTGGCCCAGTTGGTGTAAATGCAATTGCTGCTGCAATTTCTGAGGAGAAAGAAACTATAGAAGATGTGTATGAGCCATTCCTGATGCAGGTTGGTTTTCTCAATAGAACACCGCGTGGAAGAATTGCAACAACACAAGCATATAAATATTTTGGTTATACCATGCCACGCACTCAACAAAAAAATCTTTTTAAAATAGATAATGAATAAAAAAGAACGCTGATTTTTTGGAGTGGGAACATGAAAATTGCAACGCTTATTATTGCTGAAACAGGAAACGAGGGAAATAAAAGAATTTTTGAATTTGTGAAATCAAGTATCTCGGTAGGTCGCGGAGCAAATAATGACCTTCAATTTGCTTCGTCTGCAATTTCAACCAATCATTTGCGAATATTAAGTAATGGGAATGGGTATCGCGTTATAGATTTGGGCAGTACAAATGGTACATTGCTTAATTCCAAAAAATTAATACCATTCCAGGAAAATATATTAAAAAATGGTGATATGATAACTGTAGCGAGTTTTGATATTTCATTTACGAGCGAGAATTCCAGTACTATAAATTCATCGAGGGTGCCTTTTGATTACCGCCAGGAAACTATAATAGAAGAGATGCCCGCTTCGGCTGATGATGTTGTAAATAATCAGATGAACGATGAAAAAAGAAATAATGAAGGGAGCGATAATAAACTAATGGGCAAAAATTCCCCGAGTGTAATTCCTGCACATACTCATGTTGAAGAAGAAGATATCCCGGACAATAAAAAAGAAGATACAAATATAAAAGAGATCCGACTGAATAATGCAATGATAATTTTTTATTATATTCTTTCGGGTCTAATTTTAGTAACTGGAATAGCACTACTGCTATTATTATTTTATTATTAGGAACAGGAGTCTCCTATTTATGTTCAAGGTTCAACGTTCAATGTTCAAAGTTCGTGGTGGCTTCGCATTGGACGTTCCCGGGGCTAAAGTCCAGGCTTATTCCCCAGTCCCCAAT
>Ga0154622_1136_pt1 | contig 16984 bp, 15 predicted proteins | sample Rifle2008BG13ft_FD_116051 | JGI IMG/M metagenome (GOLD analysis project Ga0154622, IMG submission 116051) | Candidatus Fischerbacteria bacterium RBG_13_37_8
CTTTCTGGTAATTCTACTTTCCAGATTCCATCTTCCAGCTTGCCTCTTTCATAAAGTACACTACCCTTCACAATATGCAACGGATGAAATTTTACCGCATGTATTGGCAATCGCGAAATTCGTCGCACCGTTTCCAGCATGTCTGCACGTGATTCACCCGGCAGACCAAAGATTATATGCACACATATCTTTATTGGCCGATTTGAAGTCATTTGAACAGCTTCCAGAAAATCTTCCCATGTATGCCCGCGATTAATAACCTGCATTGTCTTGTTATGACTGCTTTCAAGACCATATTCAATCCACACTTCCTTATCTTTTGCATACGCTTCAATAAAAGTAAGTATTTCTTCATTCACGCAATCTGGCCTGGTACCGATTGATAAACCAACAATATCATTATCATAATAGACGTAATCATATGCTTCCTTTAACTTTTGCAAAGAGGCATAGGTATTTGAATAAGGCTGGAAGTATAAGATAAATGCTTCTGCTTTATAGTGTGCGGCAAGCTTCTTTTTCCCCTGTTCTATTTGCTGTTCAAGGGAGGGAAGCGGTATGTTCGTTCTATCATTAACTGAACCTGCTGGTTCGGATGACAGCCTGTCTTCTTTTATACAATCGCGGCGTACAATAGTAAAGGCATCATTATTGCAATAAATACATCCGTTTATTCCTTTTGTCCCATCACGATTGGGGCAGGTGAAACCTGCATCTACACATATCTTATATACTTTTTTATTGAACCGTTCTTTTAAGTAAGTATTAAATGAATAATATGGTTTGTTCATACTATTTAAATTCTACGGGAATAACAATAAATGAAACAATCAGGATCAAAGCAGCAATAATTGCCAGGATTATTCTACCCCGTCCCACAGGTTCTGTTTCATCCATTACCGGCGGATGCTTCAAACCAATAAACCAACCTACGATTACCCATACCAGCCAATAAGGCCAGGCAAAAAATAATAACAGAATAAATACAAAAAAAATCTTGTACATGATAAACGCTTTCCTGCCGAATAAAGCATAGGCAATATGACCTCCATCCAATTGACCGAGTGGCATTAAATTAAGTGATGTGGCAAGTAAACCAAACCATGCTGCAAAAGTAACCGGATGTACAGCAAGCTCCAAATTACCACCCAAATCAGGATAAAGCAGTTTTTCCATAAATTTCCAGAGAATCGGTTCACCAAAATACAATGAATCCATTGGCACACGCGCCACATAAATTGATTTACTCATTCCATAATACAGTGCTGGCAGAAGTGCGGCAAATCCAGCCAGTGGTCCTGCAATTCCTATATCAAAAAGTACTTTTTTGTTCGGTATGGGAGCCCGTATTTTAATAATTGCACCTAGTGTTCCAAATCCTGCCGGTATCGGTATTAAAAAAGGTAAGGTCGCCTGCACTCCATAATAACGGCATGCCAGGTAATGACCTAATTCATGTGCTAATAAAAAAATTAATAAGGCGCCAGAATATTTCAAGGATTCCGTAACCATAAAACTATTTTGTGCCAGTAAATTATAATAATGATTGAAAAAACCAGTATCCGGTGATTCGAAAAAAGTAAGAGATATTGTTCCTTTATATACAAAAAAACTATACGACCATTGTATCAGACCCATTAGTGTAGTAGTAAAAAAAGTCACTATCAACAAGACTAAATTAATGATAGGCTTTGATATAATTTTATTAATGAGCTCTCTTCTCATAATTATTGACAGAGAATTCTTAAAGCGTTGTTTTTCCCTCCCACATACAGGTTGAACCTCAAGATAAATCTACAGGGATTTAGTGCCTTTGAAGCCGGACACATAGGTCCGCCCCTACACTTTGTGCCCTTGTGCCTGTCAAAAATATTTGAATAGTTTCAAATATTTTTGACTATGCTTTATCAATGCTCTTCAATTTATACCCTGGTTTAAATTTCACAACTTTGCCGGGTTCAATATCAAGGGATTCTAATGTCTTGAGATGCCGTGCCTTTCCAAGTTTTTTGTTCCTCACAATAAAATTCCCGAATCCCCGGATATAGACACTTTTTCCTGTTTTGAGTTGTTCCTTGATGGTTTCAATAATTTTATTCGTGAAAACCAGGCTTTGTTGAATTGAAATATTAGTTTCAAGGCATATTTTATTCGCAATATCTTTTTTTATCATAATAAATCCTCAATAAAAGCATTATACTTATTTCAAACATTTTTAGCAACCATATATAGGGACTGGGGACTAGGGACTGGGGACCTTGATATAATTTACGATTCTTTATCTCGGACGGGTCAGAATGAGAAAGATAAAAGTAATCTTTTATGTGAGAATATCTTTGCTGTCTTAGCATAGTGCATATTTCCAGTATTTAGTATTTCTCCTTTTTGGGTAATATGCCTAGAAAGTTCTTTACGGGTCCCCAGTCCCCAGTCCCCAGTCCCTATTCCCCAGTCCCCAGTCCCTATATGGGGAACGCTTCGCTTCGCACAATTTTCCATTTGTTTTTTTCTTTTTCAAAAAATAATTCTCCCTGGAATGCTTTCAATGGCTGACCTAAAATAATAACTTTTTGATTCCCATAGTTGGCAAATATTTTCATTCCAATTTTAGCCCATCCTGTTGTTCCTTCCTCTTTAATATCAAGGCTTATTATTTGAACTTCAATATTATCAACAAGATCAAAGAGTTCTTTGGCTCGCGCTTTCAATTGATCCGGTGTGTATTTATGATCTTTAAAATATTTTGGTGATAAATAATCAAAACAACGATCAAGATTTTCATTTTCAAAATCTTCTTTTGCCTGATAAATAACATCTTTAGTAGATTCCCCGCCTATTAAATAATAGCAGAGCACAGCTATCACGATGGCTAAAACAAGTAATCCTGCTATTTTTTCTTTCGACATATATTAAACAGTGGGCAGCAGACAGGGGGCAGGGGTGAGTAGTTAGTTCCATGTTGGTTAAGAATAATTATTATTATTTGCAAATTACTATCGCTTTGCACCGCCTACCAACTGCTGATCCCTCCCCCCTGTCCCCTGTTTACTGTTCACTATTTATTGGAGGTGCGGGAAGTGCTGGTGGAGAAAAAGGACGATATGTCAGAGCATCTATTTGGTATTTCAAGCTTGGTTCAAAAGTTGTTTTACCGCTGCAAGAACGCGCTATTTCAATTTCAGGTGTTGCTGATTGATCGGCAGGATCTAAAAATTCAAGTTGCTTGAAATAATCTATTGCCATATCGCACATTTTTTTCTTTATTGATGCAATACCAAGGTTAAAGTAACCATCTTTCAGCAAAGAAACGAACGTAGGATCATTAGGAAATTTTTCCATAGCTGCTTTAAGGACTCGAACAACTGCTTCAAAATCTTGAAGATTAGAATATTTTTCAGCTTCGTTCATGAAACCTTTTCTTTGTGCTTCGATAGCAGCGATATTTCTTTCCAATTCATTTACTTTTGCTTTTGCATCTTCATGATCTGGTTTTAGTGTTAATACTTCCTGGTATTTTTGAAGGGAGGCGTGTAAATTTCCATCCATTTTCAGATTATGAGCTTCATCAAGTAATGCAAGAAGTTTTTTCTCATCCACAGGGGTCAGAGGTTTTATTGGAGTTGTATCCGGTTTAGGAGTAGTTTTAGGAGGAGTTTTAGGAGGAGGCAAGATGGGATCTGTTTTCGGAGGAGGTTGTTGGTCTGTGAGTGGAGGTGGACTTTCCTTTATAAAAAGAAAATAGACTGCCGCTAATATTACCACGAGAATGACAATACCGGGTATTATTTTAGCAAGCGCTGATTTTTCTTTCGGGCGAGCAGCCGCTGCGGCGGTCGGAGCGCCAGCCGATGAAGCTTGAATAGTATTGAGAAACATTTCTGCTTCTTTATTGCTCGGGTCAATTTCCATCGCTTTTTGCAAGGCAAAAATTGCTGAGTCTTTTTTACCTTGCATATGAAATACATGAGCATCAGATATCAGTTTATTTATCTGTTCCTGTTTCTGAAGCAATTTGCGACATTCATCAATACGACCGGGTGCAATTGGATTATCAGGTTGTATTTCTAATAATTTCTGATACATTTCCAGTGCAAGCCGGTAATCTTTTGCTTCATATGCAACGTTTGCTTTTACTAAAACATCAACATCAGAAGCAGTAGATTTTTTCGAAGCTACCATTGAATATAATTCATTAGCTTCTTCATGATTGCTATTGAGTTCGAGAGCTTTTTTTAATACTTTATCAGCCGAATCATAATCATTATCGCCAATATTTTTTCTTGCTTCTTCAAGAAATTTTTCAATCTGACCTTTCACAATAATCATTTCATTTCTTGCTTTTTCGATAAGATCATGAGCTTCTTTATTGGTAATATCAAACATGAAAACTTCTGACCAGACATCAATAGCTTGCTGATATTCACCTTTGGCAAAAAGATGTTCACCTTCCTGGATAATGGAATGCACTTTATCTTCGGTAGGAGTAAAAGCGCCCGGTTCTCCTCCAGCAGAAGGCGCCGAAGACATTGAAGAAGCAGAATAAGCATCACCATGAATGGCTGCTTTTGCCTGGACTAAAAGATCTTCAATATCCGGATAACTCGGATCAATAATTTTTACTTTTTCAAATTGCTTGATTGCATCTATATATAAACCACTTTCCAATAATGTCTGTCCTGTCGAAATAAAACTTTGCAGAAATGGCTCTGCTTCTTGTAATTCAAGTGCTTTTTGCAGTTTTTGTTTCACGTCTTCATTATTTGGATCTGTTTTTAGAAATTCCTGGCAATGCATAATTGCGGCATTAAAATCTCTTTCGCGAAATGCTTCTTCAATTTCTGCATATTCACCGGAGGAAGTTCCTGAGCCGCTGGTATCTTCAATGTTATGAAAATCCATTGACTCTGACTGCACGCCAAAAATTTCATCTCCTGCCATTCCTTGAGCCTGGATAGCTCGTTGTGCTTCTTCTAGCAAAGCCACTACATCAGGATCATCGGGAATAACTTGCTGCAATCCTTGACATATCTCGATTACTGTATCATAGTCACCCTTTTCCAATGCTTCTTTTGCCTGTTGTTTTAATAATTCATGTTCCATATCTATTCTATTATAAATAATATAGGATAAGGATGTCAACTCAACAAAAGAAAGGTTTTTTACCTATAAATAACACCATGGTAAGAGCAAAGAAAAGCAGTAGCTAATTAAGCTTTTTTAGCTCTTCTTCTGCTTTTCTATAGAAAGGATCTATTTGAAGAACTCTCTCAAATTCTTCTTTTGCCTTATTATTTTCTTTCTTCAGCAGAAAAATTGATCCAAGATTGAAATGAGCATTTGAAGAATTAGGTTCAATCTTGATTGCTTGTTTCATGTACATTTCGGCTTCATCAAAATTTCCAATTTTAATATTTGAGAGGGAAAGGAAAAAGCAGGTTTGATAATGCTTATTATTGATAATCAATGCGTTATTGAGAAGCTCGACGGCTTCATAATAGTTTCCGAGACGAAATGCTGAAAATCCAGCGTAATAGAATACCTCAAATGTTGTCATTCCGTGATCAAGAAGGTACTTCATTTCATGGAAAGCCTTATCATACTTCTCCATCTGCATGTTGAGAAGACCGAGTTCATAATGAGCAGGGAGGTAGTCTGCATTTTGCAATAAAACAGAAGAGTATTGCTCCATAGAAGCATATAAAAAACCAGATAGGTGCAAGAAAAAACCACGGTTGAGCACATCTACAGGAATTGGCTTTTTTTGTATTTTTTCAATCGATTTCTGTACCTGCTGGAACATTATATCAATGGGATGAACATAAAAGTTTTCATATGCTTTGGTATCGAAGGAATTCCTGTTAAAATGACTCTCATTCATTTTTGCATGAAGTCTCTCGGTAAAAGGAGGAAAACGAATTTCATAATTTTCAATGATTTTCCTATTTATCTCAGATTCTCTCATAAACATAATTGAATTTGAATCAATAAAGACAACCTTCCATGTATCAGATTCTATCAATTGCGAGATGAGATTTGTAGTACCTGGTAAGGGAAACTTCAATATGGCAAAGTGAGTTTTATATTCATCTGCCAGCTCCTGCCATTTCCTGAAATCCTTATCTACTCCAGTTTGAACCCTATCGGGGGCAGCGAGAGTGAATCTTCCATCAATGAATACCATGTATTCAGGGTAAAGTGACCACATGAGAAAGCCCCCGGATTCAAAATCATTGTACATAGTGCCTTCAGGTCTTGTTTCTTTTACAAAGTGCGCTGCTCCCGCTGGAAAGTAGAACCTGTCTATTCCAAAACCCGTAGCATTGGGTAAGCTATGCCGGACATAATAGTTATTGGAAAAAACATCATAAATAGAGGAAAGAAGAAGTATAAGGAAAATGAAAAACGCTGCTCTAAGCAGTTGTCTAGATTTCGCGATTTTGAGGTAATGTGTCTTCAATTGTGTGTAGGAGAAAAATTCAGAAAGATTATGTATAGCAATAAGAGCTGCGATAAGCGAGAAGGGGGCAATATTTCTTAAAGCAGATACAGACAGCAGAAAGAAGCCAGCGAAAGTGAACAACAGTGATGCAGAGAATTTTCTTGTATTAAGTATAAAACTGTTAAAGCAGATGAGTGAAAGCAAAATATAATAATGAAAGAAGGTGTGGCGATATTTTGCCGCACCACTGGAAAAGGTAGGAAGCCATTCTTGAATCGTTATTGGCGGAGAGTCTGCTCTCGAAGCTGAAAGAAATTGTTTGAAAGAATCTAGAAAGGGAAGGTAAAGTGAATAGATTTTCCCGCCGTATGGATTTACAAAGCTTGCACAAAGAGTTATAAGCAAAATTGCCAGGAGAATTAAACATTTACTTTTTAGTGTATTAATGCGAATCGTTTTTGATAGAAGGTCATTTTCGCTTTCTGCTTTTTGGATTTTAGTGAAGCGCGCAAGTATCCATTCAGCCAACGTCCCCATGAAAAAAGAAAATATGATAAGAGAACCAAGTATGAAACTCCCATGCATGTTAACCCAGAGAATTTGAAGGAAGGGTAGTAAAAATATCTTTTTCTCATCATGAAATGTAAATCTATGAAGAATATAAAAGAAAAGAACAGAAAAAAATAAAGTAAAAATATCAGGTCTTGCTGTGAATCTGTCTTTTGATGAATAAATGGCAAGATAGAGGAGAGGCAATACAAAATAGGCATTTGTTCTTTTCTTCTCGGTTTTAAAGATAATATATATAATCCAGGCAATGATAAATGCGACGAGAATTTGAATTCCGCTGAAACCCGAGATAAGGAAAACTGCATAGAATAAAACCTGTGATAACCAATGAGGATTAATCCACTCTTTCCCTTCTGTTGCAAGAGAAAAGAAATCCCTGTGAGGGACGCTGAGAGTTTTGCATATATGTTCCCCTGTCTTTAAATGCCACCAGAAATCATAATCGTAAATCTGTACTATGCAAAAGGAGAACGAAAGAAGTAAAATAAGGAAAAATAATATTTTTTCCGGAATTTTATTACGTTCTTTTTTCTCCATGATATCATTGTTCGCCATACTTATAATCCTGGCTCAATAGCTTGTTTATTTCAGATTATAATTGTTGCAGATTATGGTGCACTATAAGAAAACCAATTTTCACCATTTGCAATTATAAAGGCAAAATTGGTCAATTTCAACACAAGGTAAGATTTATTCGTTTATTTGAAATCCTTGAAACATTACATTATAATGATGATATACAATTATGATGTTCAAATTTTTAGCAATTGAAGGTCCAATTGGCGTTGGAAAAACCGTGTTAGCTAAAAAACTGAGCGAACAACTCAACGCTCAGCTTATCTTAGAAGACACGACGAATCCTTTTTTGCATGAATTCTATCAAAATAAAAAAGGATCCGCGTTCAAAACTCAATTATTCTTTCTTCTGAACCGGTATAATCAACTCTATAATTTAAAGCAATCATCTCTTTTTCATTCTTCGTTAATTTGTGATTTTATTATTGAAAAGGATAAAATATTTGCCTGTTTAAATCTTGATGACCAGGAATTATCCATGTACAATAAATTATATTCATTATTAGTTAAGGAATTACCAAAGCCGGATGTGGTTATTTATTTGCAGGCAAAGATAGATGTGCTGATGCAAAGAATACGCAGAAGAAATTTACCGCTTGAAAAAAGCATGTCGGATGATTATTTAAAGGAAGTAATAGCGGCACATGATTATTTCTTTTTTCATTATAAAGCGAGTCCATTATTAGTAATAAATACGAATCAAATAGATTTTGTTTTGAATGATGATCATTTTAAGGAAATAGTTCGAGCAATTGAAACGATGAAAGCCGGAACGCATTATTACACGCCGTGGCTCAGCGGGGGGACAGATAAAAGTTAAGAGGAGATGGCATTGCACCACTTCTACCGTTATAAGTTTCCCCTGTGACGAAGCACCGGGTTAGTTCCCTCAACCTGAAAAGGTGGGGAGAAAGGAGCATATTATGGAACATGTAAAAGTTACCAGCAGAGCATTTCTGGAAAAGAAAGAGCGTACTGAAAAAATATCCATGGTGACCTGCTATGATTATCCGACAGCACTTATCATTGATAAAACTGATATTGATGCTGTGTTAGTAGGAGATTCATTGGGAATGGTAATATTAGGTTACAACAGTACCTTGCCAGTAACCATGGAAGAAATAATTCACCATACAAAGGCTGTGTCGCGTGGATTAAAACGAGCATATTTAATAGCTGATATGCCGATGGGTTCATTTCATATTTCGGTAGAAGACACATTAAAAAATGCTATACGTTTAATTAAAGAAGCGGGAGCAGAAGCGGTAAAATTAGAAGGCGGCGCGAAAAGGAATTGTATTATAAAAAAATTAGTTGAAGCAGAGATACCTGTCATGGCTCATATAGGTTTAACGCCGCAATCAATTCACATGTTGGGTGGTTACAGGATACAAGGAAGAAATCCCAAGCAAGCAGAAAAATTATTAGAGGATGCGCTTGCAGTAGAGGCAGCCGGGGCTTTTGCCATAGTAATGGAATGCATACCAACTGTTTTGGCGAAGGAAATAACCGGCAAACTAACTATCCCAACGATAGGTATTGGTTCAGGGCCTCATTGTGATGGTCAAATTTTAGTACTTCAGGATATGCTGGGAATATGGGAAAAAACTCAGTACAAATTCGTCAAGAAATATTCCTGTCTCTATAAAGAAATATCGCAAGCACTTAATCAATATGATCAAGAAGTAAAAGAAGGAATATTTCCAGCAGTTGAGCATAGTTTTAATGAATAATGGAGGATACAATGGAAAACATAAATCGTATCGCAAGGATGAAGGAATTAGTAAAAGATATAAAAAAGGAATGTAAAACGATAGGATTTGTCCCCACAATGGGTGCTCTTCATGAAGGTCATCTTTCTCTTGTACGCGAAGCAAGAAGAATGTCAGATGTAGTAGTAGTTAGCGTTTTTGTCAATCCTAAGCAGTTTGGCCCCGGGGAAGATTTTGAACATTATCCGCGCAATATTGCACAGGATACCGAATTACTCCAGAAGGAAAATGTAGATTATGTATTTCATCCTGCTGTTGAAGAAATGTTTCCAAATACTTACAAAACATATATTATTGTTGAAGATCTCAGTGCAAAATTATGTGGAAAATCACGACCGGGACATTTTCGAGGGGTAACAACAGTCGTAATGAAACTTTTTAATATTGTTCATCCCAATTTTGTATTTTTTGGTCAAAAAGATGCTCAGCAGGCGCTCATCATAAAGCGAATGCTGAAAGATCTTGCCTCTGATATTGAATTTATCATTTTGCCGATAGTAAGAGATCCTAATGGACTTGCCTTCAGCTCAAGAAATGAATATCTTACCCCTGAAGAACGAAATGCTGCTCCTATTTTATATGCTGCCTTAATGAAGGCTCATGAACGTATTAAAAAAGGTGAAAAAAAAGCAGCAAAAATATTAAGCTTGATCAATGAAATGATCTCATCTGAACCACTGGCAAAAATTGACTATATTGAGATTGTTGATCTTGAGAATTTAGAACCCGTAAAATCTATCGAGAAAACAACTCTCATTGCACTTGCAGTTTTTTTTGGCACAACCCGCTTAATAGATAATATAATCGTGGAGGCAAGATAAATGTTCATTGAAATGCTCAAATCAAAATTACATAATGCGACTGTGACAGACACGAAACTTGAATATTCAGGCAGTCTTTCAATTGACCGCCATGTAATGCAAGAAGCGAATATTTACGCATATGAAAAAATTGATGTGTACAATATTAATAATGGACAGCGATTTACTACGTATGCGATACCGGCAGAAAAGGGAGTTGTTTGCGTCAATGGAGCTGCCGCACGCTTAGCTGCTGCCGGTGATAAAATAATTATAGCATCATATTGCCTTCTCGACCCTAAAGAAGTTGAACAGTTTAAACCACTTGTTATTATTTTAAATGAAAAAAATGCTATAATAGAGCATTTAAGTGTAGGGGCGGACACGCGTGTCCGCCCTCAAAGGCACGACGATAAAAATGAATAAATTTTTCTTGTCAAGCCTGACAGATTTTTTAATTAAGAAATTGTTTCGAAAATTCGTTCGTAAAAAAGGCAAAAGTGACAATTTTTGTCACTCAAGTGACAAAAATTGTCACTTTTGAGGATTATGCAAAATGAAAAGTGGCTTACATGCTACATCACAAAAGGCATGATTCTTGTATCCTTAATATAGAATCTTATAAAGGAGGTAAAGTAATATGAAAAAGCAAAAGGGTTTTACCCTAATTGAGCTGTTAATTGTTATCGCAATCATCGGTATCATTGCAGCTATTGCTATCCCGAACCTATTGAACGCCCTTGACAGATCCAGACAGAAAAGATCCCAGGCAGACTTAAGAACATGGGGTTCAGCACTGGGAACCTATCTGGTTGACTGGAATTTCTATCCGTTTGATCCGACCGGACCGGATGCACCCATCGGCCCAGGCGTATTTCTCTATGACGAGTTCCAGGCTGATAAATATCTTGAAAGCGCCCCTTACCAGGATGGATGGAACAATGTTTTCCGTTATACTGGTGGGACAGATATGATTTCAGCATGGGGCTATACAATTTGTTCTCTGGGCAAAGGTAATATCTCAGAAACAGGTGGTCCTCCAAAATTCAGATGCTTCCAATGCGATATCAGATTACGTAATGGTCAGTTCTTCATGAGACCGGAAGGTCCTCAAACAGATAATATCATCGGATGTGTTCCAACCGCGCCTTGCATATAAAGGTAATCTAATACATTTTTCAAAAGCAGAAAGGGAGCTTCCCCCTTTCTGCTTTTTTTTTAATGAAACCACAGAGACCACAGAGCTATCAGCGAACCTTGTTCGCTGATAGCGGTTCAAGGTTCAAGGTTGGGAAAAATGCCGCTTCGTTTGACCTTGAACTCTGAAAATATTGATGCTAACATCGTTTGTTTTCTGTGTAAATCCGTAAAAATAAAATCATGTTTTCGGATAAAACGAGTTCTTTTCTTATCATTTCACTTTTCTGTTTCTTTATCCTGTTCCCTCCTGAAATTTATGATCCCTCTTTTTCAATTTTCATCATTGCCTCTTCGCTCCTGTTCATGCTTACGCTCCTGAAAAAAAATCAAGTGAATCCCCTCGCCGCTCTTGCCTTATTTATCATTATTTATTTCCTTCTCCTTCAATCATTGTTTGCTAACAAATTGCAGCTCTCCTATGTTATGCTCTTTATTGCCTACTGCATACTCTTCTTTTCTCTTCATCATCTCCTTACTGTTGCAATCACAAATAGCATTGTTTACACAATCGTATTTCTCGTGCTGTTTCTCTCTCTTTATGCTTTCTACCAATTCTTCTACGGTTACCAGCATGACTATGCTTCCCTGCTTCCCTACAAAGACAGTCTCTTCATCGGAAAAACACTTGCCTATCTTCAAAAGAAAAGAGTTACCGCATCCTTCGCCCTTCCTACTGTCTTCTCAGCTTTCCTCATGACGGCATTACCATTCTCCATACATGCTATCATTGCTTTCAAAAGCCGCATACGAATATGTGCCATCGTCTCTACACTGTTGGCACTGCTTGCCGCTCTCCTGTCACAATCATATTTCATTTTCCCTGCTCTTCTAATACTATTCTTATCACTGTTATTCTTCAAGGTGATTCCTGTACCCAAAAAATATCTTTACCCCCTTATCGCTATTATCATTCTACTCTCAATTGCTCTACCAGGATTCATGAGAAAAGATCTTTCTTCTCACCTCTTCCAATCCAATACTATACAAATGAGACTTGGTAATTGGACTATTGCCTACAAGATTATAAAAAACTACCCCTTATGGGGAGTCGGAATCGGTAATTTGCATATTTTTTACCCCCGCTATATGACTGCCAACGACATCGAAACTAAATATGCACATAATTTCTTCCTCCAATTCCCCGCTGAAACAGGATTTGCCGGTTTCCTCCTTCTCCTTGTTATTCTCTCCCTATTCCTTATCTCGATCGTCAATGTATATAAAAACAAACCCGTTTCTACACTGACATGGGCTTGCATTACTTCCTTCCTTATTTTCCTTGCCTATTCAGCTATTGATATTTCGCTTTATTTCCCCAGCATTGGTTTTTTCGGGATACTCTGTGCTTCGCTCTATTTCTTCGAATATAAAAAACAAACCGCGCAACAACTCGCCTCACCCTTACTTTTAACTCCACTCTTAAAAATTATTTTATTTTCACTCACTGTCATCCCACTGTTATATTGTATCAAAATTCATTACACACAAAGCACCTTCGAACGATCTATTGATGAATTGAAAAGAGGTAATATATCAAAAGCTACTCTCTCACTCGAACACTACCTCGACTATTTTCCTACCGATATAGCAGCCGCATCTTTACTGCTGAATACGAGCAAGTATCAATCCGTACTTGAAGATCGCATTGATACATACCACAAGACTCTCCTGTACTGCCCTTTTTCTCCCCGCATACATTATATGACCGGCTCACTTAATATGAATGACAGGTTCTATTATAATGCTTTCATTAACTTTAGCATCTCGCATCAATTGTATCCTGCTAAATATCTTTATAATCAAGCATACAAAGATTCTCTGAATATGATGCGTGAACACCAGGAATATTTGAAAAAATCAACTAATTTTGACAGTGCAGGAGTCGACCCTCGTGTCCGCCCTCAAAAGCACAAAGCTGTTGAAAATCCCGAATAATTACTAAAGAAATATGAAAAAGAAGCTCATTAATAATCTTGATACTGTAATCACTGCTGTTTTCCTTACCATTATTTTTATTGCCCTCCCTTTGCTCGAAAAACAATACTTCATCTTTTCACAATTTCTCGCCCAGGTAAGTCTTTTTCTCGTTCTTTTCTATTTTTTTATGCGCACACTATTATCAAAACAAGAATTAACAGTGCGTTTCGGTTATCTTGAACTTCTCTTTATTCTCCTGATTGCACCTTTTCTCGTATCAGCACTTTCAAGCGAAAACAAATACCAGGGATTCCTCATCCTTCTGGACGTAATTATCTTTGCCTGCTTTCTTATCGCATACAAAAAGATATTTTTTACAAGTAAATCCTGGATGCTGTTCCTGCCTGTCATTACCGGAGGTTTCCTCCTGTCCTGCATCACTATCCTGGATACCTTTCATTTCTCGCTTAAAGCGGGTTTTGTAAATGCTAATCTTGCAGCATTATTTATCTTCATTTCATTATTGTACGCTCTGACATTTTTAAAAAAAAGTATGATTTTTTCTTTAAAAGGCATTTCCCTCCTCATAGCAATACTCGCCATGATAACAGCAGAAATAATCATCTCCTCGCGTAGCATCTATATTATTATTATAAGCATATTCCTTATTCTTATAATCTCCGCAAAAAAAATAAGTGTATTGGCGGACCAACATGTCCGTCCTCAAAGACACAAATGCACAGAGGAACAAAGGAACAATGTTTATCCAGAAAATAGCAAAACAGCAACTAAATATAAGAGCATTATTATCATAGCTTTACTTGCTGGCATCCTGATTGCCCTCGTCGGTTTTTCTTATAAATTGTACCAGATTCCCTACAAATGGGAGAGAATACAAATATGGAAAACAAGCTTGGCAATGTTGAAGGATAACATTATTTCAGGAGTCGGAACAGGTAATTATGAACTTGTTGCCTACCAGTACAACTTTCCTACTGCTGAATCACCTGCACGTTATGCATTATATCCCAATCATGCACACAATCAATGGCTCCATGTTATGTGTGAAACCGGTATAATTTCTATTATTATCCTGGGACTTTTCTTCTTTATATTTTTACGCAATGCATTTTTTCTGTATCGAAATTATTTATTGTCATCAATAGTTCCCCTTGTATTTATCTCCTTTCTTATTTTTGGATGCGTGAATAATTTTTTTGATTCGTATGCTCTCGCATTTTTATTCATGAGCAGTTTAGTTGCCTTCCAGAACAGCATTCCCAATAGGACTATTGAATTTACCATTCATTCTTCCAGAACTATCATTCTTATCATTTTTCTTTTTCTTTCCTTGCATTTGCTGCTATATATTACGATTCCGTATTTAGCACATAGAAATTACATGGCGTCTCAATTATTTTATGAACAGGGAAAACTTGTCCAGGCAAGAAACGCAATTGATTCTGCAATAAAGAAAACACCCAACAATAGTTCCTGCTATCGCCTGAAAGCAAAAATACAATTCTCTGATTATTTGCAGAAGAGAAATATAGAATTGATTCCACTGGTAGTTCGTGATTACGAAGAAGCTAAAAATATCAATCCTTCAGATTTCCGTACATTCCGCGATGAAGCTGATTTTTATCTTGCATTATTCTCTACCGTACCTTCGACTGAATTTATTTATAATGCTATCAGCACTTATAAAGCGGCACTTAAGTTAAATCCTTACAATCCTTTTTATCATTATCATTTATCTCATTGCTATGCTATACTGAATAAATTGGAAAAGGCAACAGAGGAGTTAAAAATTGCTGTAGAAATTGAGCCCAACTATATTGCAGGACATTTTGAGCTATCCAATTTATACAGAACAACCAATAATACCAGGATGTCAGAGATGCACTTGCAGAGGGCAAAAGAACTAGCCATTAAATACAAATACTATCCGCGATCAAAAAATGATTATATAAATACTCTGCTTCATATTCCATCAGAACTTTTATTTGCAATTAACATGTAAGGGGTCAGGTCTTGAATTTTGAATTTCTTAATTCGCGAAGACGGAGAATGAATACAAGCTTTGATTTTGAAATTCAAAATTCAAGACCTGACCCCTTATCCTTGACGTTATGAACAAGATAGTGCTTCCCATACTAATAGTTATTTTATCCTTTCTTTTCAGCTTAAGGGGAACCAAAGTTGCTCAAAAGGCAGCATTGCATTTTGGCATTGTAGATAAACCTGACGGAAAATTAAAGATACACGAAGAATCAGTGCCCTATTTAGGGGGGTTGAGTATTTACCTGTCATTTCTTATCGCACTGTCAATCATCATTGAATTTGATCAAAAGGTACTCGGTCTATTATTAGGCAGTACACTGGTAATGCTGCTTGGATTATTAGATGATCTAAAAGCGATTGAACCGATAATAAAAATTCTCGGACAATTATTAGCGGTGACAGTGCTGATAAAAAGCGGTATCGTCATTGATATCGTATTTCTTTCGAATTGGCAAAATACTGTGCTTACCGTATTATGGGTGCTGACACTTACCAATGCATTTAACATTATAGATATAATGGATGGACTGGCAGGTGGAATTGCAGCATTCAGCACTTTATTTCTTGCGATTATTTCTTATTTAAATGGCCAGCATTTTATTTCACTTATTGCAGCAGCTTTGTTTGGTTCCATTATTGGTTTTCTCAAGTATAATTTTGTCCCGGCGAGGATTTATTTAGGAGACAGCGGCAGTTTATTTCTTGGATTTATGCTTGCATCACTTTCCATGATAGCTTCTTATTCTGATACGAACAGGTATGCCCTGCTCAGCCCGCTTGTTTTATTTGGGATACCGCTTTTCGACCTTTACTATGTAGTTTTATTGAGAATCATTAAGAAAAAATCACCTTTCAGGGGGAGCAAGGATCATTATGCAGTAAGGATGAAAATACACGGGATAGCGGTGCGAAGAATTGTTGGTTTTTCATATCTGCTGGGTTTCTTTTTAGGATTGGCAACACTGGCGAATATTTTTATTCTACCATGGCAATCGCTGGTGCTTTACGCGATAATTATTGTATTCTTTATTATTTTTGGTGCACTTCTGGCACAAATTAAAGTCGATTAGAAGGATGCAGATCTGATAATTATTAAGGGCTTCCGTAAAAATAACCTTGCATTTTTTGCGCGGGCACTAAGGATAGGTAGCGAAAAATGTTCTTTTTATCTGCAACGCAAGTGGATGTTGAGGAGATATTTCTAAGGCTTTTTGTAAATTTTCCAGCGCTTTTGGTCTATCACCCTTATCATAATAGACCAGGGTTAAATTAATGTAAGCATCAGGCAGATCCGGATAGAGCTGGACTGCACGTATTAATGTATTCAAAGCATCGTCATATCTTTTAGTAAAATCAAGCATTCTTGCATAACTGTTAAGAAGCTTATAATCATCCGGAAAATAATCCACTCCCTTTTTAAAAACTATTTCGGCCTCGTCAAATCTTTTCAATTCGACAAGATAATTTCCAAGCATTATATAGCCTTCCACGATTTTATCGTCCAGTTTAAGAGCTGTATAAAGGTATTCAATAGCAGTTGCATATTCATGTTTCATCTCTCCATAAACTTTAGCTAATGGTATATAAATATCAGGATAATTAGGTTCAATGGATAAAAGCTTCTTATAATAAACTATTGCATCATC
>Ga0154622_1002_pt6 | contig 16666 bp, 14 predicted proteins | sample Rifle2008BG13ft_FD_116051 | JGI IMG/M metagenome (GOLD analysis project Ga0154622, IMG submission 116051) | Candidatus Fischerbacteria bacterium RBG_13_37_8
ACTTCAATTGCCGATGTTCCGATAGCAATAATCTTTTTCTCATCCCGTTTTCTTATTTTTCTACTTGATAATCCCCTTATTATAAGAAGATTCTCTCTGTCAAAACCTTCTTCGACCAGTCTATCTTCCAGCTTTATAGCATTCACCACAGAATTTACAACTGCCACTACCGGTATATACTCTATCGATTTGTTTTCTTGCCTCAATGCTAAAAAAGTGTCTTTTAAATCTTTTATAATACTAACAATACGTTCTACTATATCATCAATAAGTAAGATTGGCTTAACCTCTATTTCATGAACAGCCGTTCTTTTGCCAATTATAGAATTTATAGCTTTTGTCTTAGAATCAATAATGAATGGATTGGTAAAAAGCTTCTTTAGATATTCCATTGCATCGGGGTCTGGAGTTGCTGAAAGAAGCACTAATTTATGAAACATTCCAAAATTTCTCGCAAGATGCACCATAAAAAGTGCATGGGCAAATTCTATGCCCTGATATAAATGAAATTCATCAATAATTAGAGTCTTATAAGCACCAATAGAGGCAAGAGCTTCTGCTCTATAGCGAAGTGCAAAAATTAAAAATAATATATCCGGATTAATCAAAATGAATTTTCTTTCCTTATCAGCTTCCAAAAGATATTTTAAAGCAGCCCATTTACCTCCAAGATGTTTTTTTCTGTCCCATTCCTCTAAAGATGCAGCATCTATATGAACGAGTACTACATCTGCCTTAGAATATTCATCAGAAGGAGTTTCAGGTGTATATATACAAGGAACTAATCCTTCTCTTTCTGCAATATCTCTTATGCTTCTTATCTGGTCACCAATAAGTTCATTGGTCGGATAAACTAATATAGCCCTTTCTTTATATTTAAGAAGCGGAAGAACTGCACCAATGGTTTTCCCTGTGCCTGTTTTTGTTATTAAGATAAAATTATCATGATGATTCCATTCATCAAGCATGATAGCTTGATGAGGATAAAGCAGCAACTTGCTATATTCATGTTGAACTAAATCAATTTCATAGGACTTAATCTTAAGCATATTACGTAATTTTTGCAATTACTCTTTTAGGAATGTGTATTCTATGAATTCCTGATAAGATGAACCAATCATCTTCTATGTCAGCTATTCTAAAGATAAGATGAGGAGGAATGCTAACAGGGTCGTATGCTAGAATCTTTCCTGAAATATCTAAGGGATTTACAGGATGTGTTGGGCGAATCTTTTCTTTCTTGAAAAAGGCGGTTGGCTCTTTGATTTCTTCCCGACATATTCTAATCGCACATCCTTTTTTTCCCAGCCTTGTAACCCCTTTTGGTTCAGAGCCATTGAATACAAAAACATAGCAAAGGAATCCGGGTTCATCTCTGCTTCTGCCTTCTTTAAAAACAGGATTTAGATATATCCTTTTTCCTATATCAGGAGTATTGACGCCTCTCAATCTATCAGGCTTTTCTGTAAGCAATGCTTTAGAATCAACAGCATTAAAGGTAACTTTAGTTTTTGAAAAAACCTCGCATCCAGCAGGCGTTGCGTATAGACTCATTCGGCTTAAATCTTTCTCGTAATGAGGTGGCTCCCCTATTTTATAAATTCCATAAGAATAATCAGCAAGTGAATAACATAAGGCATAATTATGTATTATGGGAGAAGTAGCGGAAAGTTTGCTAATTTCATAGGAGGAGAACCATAAATAATCATGATTGTAAAGCCGGCAAGCAAAAAGCCGTACTCCCTGTTCATTTAAGCGAATTATATCAGCCATTATTAATCCTTAACTTAATTGTATTTTTCTGTAATCCTCTATATCTTTATAAGCCTTTTCCATGAAGTTTTGATCAAGCTTTGTATCAACACATTCTTTCACAAGAGAATTGACTTCATTTTCATTAAAAACAATGATCTTGTCCGGGTTACCAGCCATATTCTTATATTTGCCACTATTGCCATCTTTTCCTATTATCAGCTCATTGACGGTAGCCATATTGAGCGCATTTAGCTTATCATATAATTCCAGTGCAAATTCCAAAGAAGTTATTACTTCTTCCCATGCTGCAACTACGCCTATAACATGATTTCTCACATCACCCCCAATTCTTGATTCTGCACCATAGCTTTTACATGAAAGAATAGTTTTAATTGTGAGAATTAGTTCCTCTCTTGTTATGCTTTTAAGAGTGATTATTGAAGGAAACAATGTTGCAGGCGCTACAGCATATCGAGAGCCAAGGGCTTGACCAGTCATAATGCTTTTATCATCTATCGCATTAAAAGTAATTGCAGATGATACATCTTCAAAAGGCATAAGCGAGAATGCAGTCGAATATTCAATTCTATGCTTAATATTTGCTCTCTCAGCCTGCCCTGATACTGTGCTCGTTGCTCCATAAAGTCCACATCGAGGACATTCCATGCACAAATTGTCCTTCAAATAACATTCTAAGGGATTGTCGCTTTTTTCAATTTTTGAGACTAAAGATTTGCCTTTCAAATGATAAAGCGTATTGTCTTTAAGAGCAGAGCGCAGAAGATGCTCCAGCTCCCTTGACTCGGAAGCTTTTTGTTTGGTAGCAAGAAAAGCGACTCTCCTTGTGGGAATAGAATTGGATATGGATAAAGGTGCAACGACTGTATTAAGTTGCCTATCTTCTTCAGTTCTAAGTACCAAATAATCCAGCACCTCTCTAATCAAAAATATTTGTACAGTTTCCGCTCCTATCAGGGGCTTTGGTTTCTCTACCAAATAATTATCTAACTTCTCAAATATGCTTTTTACTTCAGTCATTTTATTCCTCCTCTGAAATGGTTTCAATAATTTCTTCTTTGCCTTTTGCTTTCAGATATTCCCAGAAAGCCTTTATATCATTTTTCTTAGCTTGGCTTGCCCTTTTGAAAGTTGGGCTTTTCGGCCCAAACAAATAAACATCTTCAAATTTCGCATTGTTTTCTTCCCAAGCCTTTTGCAGGGCATCTTCAGTTTTATATTTCTCTTTTAAAAAGTTTATGAACTCAAGCCTTGTCTTTTCTCTGCTTTCCATTTCTTTCTTTCTCCGCTGATAGTAGAGACCATAATCTATCAAATCAATAACCTTATCCTGAATATTCACAGGAACCTCTTTTATTAAAGAAATAAGCTTCTCAATACCTTTCTCTAATGCTCCTCTTGATTCATCTGTGATGCCTTTAACTTGAGTATTCATCATATGGATATTTAAAGCATAACCTGATAGCGACTTGACATCCCATTTGCCGCTTTTTGCGTGCTGTAATATTTTACCTATTGGTCCCATGATCGAATGTTTTGTTCTTGCAGTTTTTGCAGGATAGCTATTAAGGTAAGTATCAAAGGCTATTCTAATCTCTTCTACTTTTATTTTAATTTCGTCCATATTAATTTGCTCAACATTTGAGAAAATAAAATTCCTCATAGTAATACCTCCTTTATTATTTCAATATAATTGATGTGATCAGGTTTAGCATGTTTGTGTTTTTCTTCCAGGCGCTTTAATATATGCCCTGGACTTTGGGCTGATAAAATAGAAAAAAGATTTGATCTCTCAGGATAACCAGTATCATTTGCCAGAAGACTTGCAGCGCCAATAGCCTTGAGCCATACCATAGCTTCCGACAGAGCAATCCATTCATGCCCGATAAGCTTCCTTATTGCTGGGACAGGTGGAACATAAGCGATACCTTCTCCTCCTTCGAAATCAATTTCATCCATATTCCCGACAATGGCAATCGTGACGTCAAATGATAGTCCTATGAGCAAAGATATAAATATTTTTCTTATCGCAGAATTTGCTTCGGATTCATCACGCATTGCAATAGGATTAATAATAGGTATTAAAATAACGTTGGATGTTTGGCAAACCACTTTCAGTTGCGGTATTAATCTGAATACTTCCTTTCTAATTTCTATTGCGATAGGATCGATAATTCTTCCCGCAATCATGGCATCTACAGCTTCATCCCATGTATTAAAGTCTGTTCCCCATTCATCATTTAACTCATTAAATGTTTGACCTATTTTCTCTTTGATTTGCTTTTCCAATTCTTTTCTTTGCTTCTTCTGGGTTTCAGATGCTCCTTGATAAGTAAGTATTTCTATAAGGTCTCGCGGAGAGAGTGTGAATATATCTAAATTAAGGACTTTTTTGGCTATCAACTGCGTTAGCGATAAGGAAATTTGGGAAGAAGGATTGTCATTATTGCCGACCATTAAATTGTATGCCCTCTCATAAAATTCTTTAACCTTTTGAACTAATATATTTCCAGAACTATAGCCTATATTCATTCGAGGGAAAATAATAATAAATTCAGATGGCTTGCCTTCAATAATTATTTGCCTCAAGAATCTTTCATACTTGCATGTATTACAAATAATTACATAGTCAAATTTGCCATGAGATATGCCACGATTTGTGTGGGACTGGGGATTGTCAATAAAATCAGCAGAAGCAGTTACGCCTTTTTTAAAAGGAGTATTGCAAAGTGGGCAAAAATATTTGCTCTTCTTAGATTCCTTACCGGCAAATGATTTAGATGTGGAGTATATTTCTAATTGTTCTTTTATTATTTCCTGTATATTAACTTCCTTAGAAGGCTTTATAAGATCCTTCATAAATGATTCAGCCATTTCCATTGATAATTTGGAGCGTGATGGAGGCTCAGGAATAGAATCATATACCTTCTTGGCTATTTTATTTAGGATATCAATTAAAATTTCTTTCCTTTTATTGTCCGAAACTTCTTCCACGGTCTCTACATTCAATGCAAACGATTTACCTGGTAAAGACCAAAAATAATCAACAGTTTTTATCATGTCTTGTGATGGCATGAGAGTCGAAGTACTCTGCAACTTTTCCCAACTATCTTTGCCAAATATTTTCTCATATTCGCTCTTCGCCATTTCTTGTCCTTTTACTCCTATAAGCTTTTGTGACATAATTGCTTTGAAGAACTTAAAAATTACCATTTCGGGATGCGCATCTGCAATCCTTCGAATATGAATATCTGATGTATTTGTGTTCGAAGAAAGACCCTTAAGCTTTACATAACTTTCTCCTACTTTTTTGCCCTTCTCTGTCAGTTCTCCTTTTTTATTCCAATAATTCTTCTTGCCGATCTTTTTTGATGCAAGTACTAAATATTGTTGAACCTCTTTATAATCAAAAAGATCAGGCTTGGGCAAAATATTTTGAAGCGGACTGCCTACAATAAGATTTGCAATATCGTTACCAATATCTTCTTTAAGGATATTTGACAGTTTTTCTTTGATTTCTTCCACTGTTGGGACTTCAATATTATCTCCTGCTGAGCATACATAAATCGTCCCATTTCCATAAAATAACAAAGGATCCCAGCCCTTAGAAATAGAGCAATCAGTCGCAGCTTTATGCAGAAATATAGTGGATACTCCTCTAATATTTACATGATGATAAGCAATTTTCAAATGATTTGCTAAAAAGCTTCTTTCCATAGATGATAATGCTGCAAAAATACCGGAAGCTGAACAGATATTATCAACGATATCCACAATATTTGCTAATGTCTTCCATCTATCAGCGCCTGCTATAATCGCTGCCATGACTTTTGAATCTGATCGTTCATGCTTCATATGAAGGTTAATGCAGTTTTCAATGACTTTAATAATTTTTCCCTCAATGCCAATAAATCCCAATGAATTGCAAAGAGGAGAGATTATTCTCTTTGTTAGTTCTGGATCAATGTCTGAGACAAAGCCCTTTTTGCCTAAAATATAATCCTGCCATTCTTTTTTTTCTTTACCCACATCATGAGCTATTATTGAAGCAATTAATATTTGTTCTTCATCCTGCGAAAATCTGAAATGTTGAGGCTTTCTTAAAATTTCAAGAATCTGCATCATAGCATCAAGCTCGACCATGGTGTGTTCAAAAAGGCTCTGTTCAAATTCTCTTTTTTTTGCAGTCAGTCTTTTCCAGTTTCTTTCCATCATCCACTTAGCTGCATTTTCTTTAATGCTTACGTTATCCATATTTGCTCCTATTTAATAGCACATAATCAAAATTAATTCCCATTTACAGCTATCTTTCTTTCAACAAGTTCAACGACATTTCTGGCAAGAAGCATAGCCTCTTCGGCTTCCTTGGGATCATCGAAAAATCTTGATGGTACTCCACCAGGAAGCCCATTCGGATATCTTGTGAGGATGTAATATTTATCCAATTTCTTTGCCTGGATTACTTCCTTAAAATCAGGATCTATTTCAAGTACTGATTCCAAAAGGTCGCTTATAGAATGAGTTAGAAATACCTCGACCGATTCAACCCTCAGGTAAAGATATGCTTTAAGCACCTTTTCAGTTGCTTGCTGAAAATGGAAAAGAGCGAGATAGAATCTTCCTCTTTTTCTCAATTCATCTGCATCTTCAAATTCATCTTTTGCCTGTGTGAACCATCTTAAAGATTCTTCTTTATGCTGTCTTTTCATAAAGCACCTTCCCTTGCATAATATTTTGTAAAAAGCTGCTCGAGGGTAGTTTCTGCTGAAATTCTTGCAGACTATATACAATTATATCAGAAGCAATCTTTCTTTCAACTTTTTCATAAATGATGTCCATCCATTCCTTTCCGGTTCTTGAAGAGGGCATTATCACAAGCAAATCAAGATCGCTGTTTACATCCACCTCTCCTATTGCCAATGAGCCAAAAAGCACAATTTTCAATGCCCCCATGCTCTTAAGCTGAATTAAAATAGATTCTGAGGATGCCTGTAATTTAGCTTTTCTTTCATTCTTTCTCTGTGATATTTCTTTGAGCTTATGCATCTATGCTTCTCCTGTTGTGGAATTACAAGGAACCCATAAACCGAAGTCAATAATTTTGAAAGTTTTTTCTTCATTAAGAACGGAGCCTGGAGACCAAAATAATTCATGCTGTGCATTTAATTTCCTACCAGAACCTTTGCTATCCCAATCCCTACCTACTATGGGCTCGATGTCGCCCTTTATATCGATATTATTGCAGTGCGAAGCATGAGACCAAATTGAATTACTATAATTGAGCTTTAAATGTACTTCTCCGCCATTTTCAAACCATTCACCAGAGAATTCCCCTAAGTTTTTGCATTCATTAAGTTTCTTTAACTCTAATAATCCAAATCCGTATTTTCGTTCCCCACCTAGCTGAAAACTGTTAGCTAACTCGTCTTCAAAGTTAAGTTCACGTTTATTATATTTAATGAAAAATTTATTATTCTTTCTAATGATATTGATTTCATTTTCTCGAAATTCTTTTATCCACAGCAAGCCTTTCATAAAGACTGGTTTCCCATCATCAATCGAATATGGATTGATAAATTCAAGTTCATGCAGCATACCTTCATCAGCAGATAGAGAATCTGAATCGATCGATGTTGAAGCCATTGAACTTATAAATTTTTTAAAAAATTCATTTTTAGATAATAAACCAAAGATAAGACCATTCTCTGTATATTTCGGAAGGAAAATCTGATCATCAATATAGGGATATAGATAACCAAATCGTATCGCCTTTTTTAAGAAGTCTCCTATTTTTTGATAATCATTTACACCAAGCACAGGTGTAAGCTTTGCTGTTAATGTGCCCCAAAGAAGCTTGCCTGGAACATATGGTCTTGTCCTGAAAAAGTGCATTATTTTATGAAATCCTACATGCAGAGGAGACTTTAATTGAAAACTCCACGAATATATATACCAGGTCATTTTGTGCTTCCTCCAGAACTTGCAGGTTACTCTAAGCATTTTGCTTTTGCTTTTACATGATAACGAGCATAAATGAGAGATTTCTCAAGAACTTGCATCGCCAAAATTAAATCATCAAGTCTGGATGCAAGGCCATTCTCTCCACGGATTTCTTCCAGTAGATCACCATTACCAATAAGTTCTAATTTATTCTTCAATATTTTTTTAGTTGTTGCCTCGATTTTCTCTGATCCGGGCCTTTCCGTGCTTCCTCTAGATTTACAGAACAAAACAAAGGAATAAATTCCTTGTTCCTGTAAAACACCTAATGCTTTTGTGAAAAGAGTCTCGTCTGAAATCGCTTCAGCAAATTCATATCCGTACTCTGCGCAAAGTCTATCTAAGTTTTCCATATGACGGCCTCCTTATGTTTCGAAGTTAAGAACTTTTATTCGCCCCATACCGCGTGTATTCATTCCACCGATTCCAAGAATTGCAAATAACTTTAAACCTTTTTCTACCTGGGTTTTTACCCATGCAGTTCCTACATCCCCATTACATTCCGTTTTCAATTCCTTTCCGCCGATTCTAAAACTATCTCCAGAATTATACAATATATCGAATTTAAAAACAGTTCCTCTTGGCAGCGCTTCGTAGGTAAAAAGCGCACGTTCTTCTGCAGCACCTGTCGCAGGATCAATACTTACAGATGTTCTAACTTCAAGATTGCTGTTTACAATTGAAGAAAAAAGAGAATCAGAAACAAGAACTGCTCGTTGTTTTATATTATCAGGTATTTCAGAAGGCAAGTTATTCTCATTTCCCTGTCCATTGCTTTTATTCAACATAAGCCAGCCAAAATTCAATCTTTCTTTTTTTTGAAGTTGCTTTCCTAATGGATGAAAGTCAACATCAGGTGCCTGAGATTCAGTTTGCAACCCTAAGCCTTCTAGCGCCATAGGCGAAGTTACCCATACTGGCCCGGCTATTGATGCTACTGGAAATAAAAGGATGTGTGCATCAAAGAATTGTACCAGTCCCTGCATACTATTTCCTGAGCCTTTTGAGAAACCGTAAGGAATGCAAACAGGACATGCTGGATGCGGGCTGCCACAGTGTTTTTCTCCAGCTTCGCCACCACGACCGGCGCATGAATACTCCTTACCATTTCCATCTTTCCATCTATATTTATTCATTACAATAGCTGTATTTGCTCTTGCAGGCCCGCTCAGGCTTGTTCCAGGTATTTTAGGAAGATTTGTTCCTGCTTCTTTTATTATTGGCAAATCTACTCTACCTAATAGCGAACCACCTGATCCAACATGGATTGGATCAATAGCGATTGCATAATATTTCTTTGGTTCATAATTATTCCCGCTCATGCTTTAACCTCCATTTTTTCATGGTTTTAGTTTCCTAACCTTAAGATTCCAATTCAAGCAAAGGTCTAACAAACAATCCTTTGTTGCCTGGAATAACTTATCGAATAATTCTTTATCTTTTTCTGGACACAGTCTCAGTTTGTTCATTAAAGATGATTTAACGAAATCTTGCCAAACAGAATCTCCTTTGTAATCTTCGTATCGTTTCATTACCTCATGCCAAAATGCATACATCTGAGAAATGCCTAAATTTTTTGACTTTAATATGCATGCTACATCATTCCAGAGCTCATCTAAGCGCTTGACGTCACCCAGGGATCGCAACTTCTCATCAACCTTAAACCTCTCCGCAGCATTTTCAAGGTAAGCCAACTTAAAATAAGAGCCCTCGATCTTTATACAATCATTGAGTTGCAGTTTCTTCACATGAACTACATAGTTGCCATTGCCATAATCAAAAGAATAATTTCCTCTATTTGAATTTCTGCCACTATACCTGAGATAAGGGTGCCATTCATCGTCTTGAACTGGATCTCCTGTTGAGCAGGATACAACCCATTCAAGAGGTACGCTTGAGTAGCTAGGATTGGTTATCAATTTCAGTTTTATAACTTTGTGCCCGAACTTCTTATATGCAGTATCGATATTTGTATCGATCTCCTGGGGGGGCGAAACAACACTTGCCTCTATTTCTTTAGACTTCTTGAAGGCATCTATAAGCTTTTTCCCAGCATCCATTGCTACATAAAGTGGGATTCTTCTGTGAAACGCTATGATACCTATATGAAATGGCAATCTATCCCTTACTTTTGAAAACTGAATTTCATATTCTTCAACTATTTTCGCGGCAATATCAAGTGCATCATAGGCAGGCACAATTGCCATAAACTGGTCAGGTGAATCGTATATTTGAACATAAGGTAGATACTCCTGGAATTTTTCATCGGCAGGCTTTGCATCTAATATTCTACCTTTTTGCCCACCCACTATATATCCCCATTTCTCTAAAATCTGAAGATTTATTGTGCTGATAAAAGTACCACTATTTTTATCTATACATGCAGGGCTTAGTCTAATGCCTTTTAAATCTACATCGCAGGTTGCACCTTCCATTATCTTCGGTTTTTGATCGAGTTTAAACTGAATTCTCTTGTTTCTAAGTTCTAAATTAAGGGATTCTTTACCATAAGTAAAATTAGACAATATATTTGCAAAAATAGTGGATTTTATAAACTCTTGCGTAGTCTCCCAGCATCGTCTGATGCGAGCTGGAGAAGGATTTTTAGAGGTGAGTGCATTATTTTTAATAGCCATTGTTCTGATAAGTGAGCCATCTAACCAATTATCAAGAACAAAGCATCCAGTAAGAAGCACAATCCTATCATTATGGTCTGAAACTTCATCGAGCCATATTGTTTGCTTTGGATAATCTTTAATCCAATTTTTAGCTCTTCTTACTCTTCTATCAAGACAATGTTTACATCCCTCGGAATTTTCTTTCATAGGTCGCAAACGACAAATAGGACAAACCTCTTTATCACTCCAATCATCCATAAATTTCTCTGAAAAGAACCTTTCAGATGATGATGGGTAGGATACCTCTTGAAGAGTAATTTCTCTTGCTTCTGGCAAAATCTTTAGTAAACTCCTTTTCTTGTCATTTTCAAAATTTCTTCTCTGACCTTTAATATCACCGGGAATCTGTGGTTGATTTTTACAATCAAATTTATAGTTGGAAGACTGCAAATTAAATATTTCTTTAACAGTGATTTCAGGCATTAATTCAGGTTCAATCTCAATCAGCCTGCTTATCGTCAATTCTTTTAATTCTTTTATCTCTATATCGGGGATTAACAAGTAAATACCACTATTATCTCGATAAATTTCATTTCCAAGTGGATATTCTTCTTCAACGATTTCTTTAACTTTATCAAACGCATCTTCTATTTTCTTCTTATAACCCAAGATATCACCTATTTTGATGCCTTTGCCGAGGATGCTTAATGCATTAAAATCAGCAGATAAAATCTTCCAGCTAAAATCTAAAGGATCAAATGAAGAATTAGAGCAATCTAAGATGTTCTTTGCTACCGCACATTTAAATAAAGTGGCTACGGAATAAGAATGATCCCAGAGTGTTACGTCGTTTGCTGGACGGCGAGTTTCGCCTAAGAATTTAAGATAGTGCTTCTTAGTATCTTTTATAATGTTACTTCTCAGTTGTTTAATATCAATTTTATTATTTTTATAATCGCTGAGTTTATCTTTTACAAGATTATATAGTTCTTTGGTAAGATTGGTAACATCTTCTATCTTATTTTCTTTTGGTTCATACCCAAAAGTCGTTGCGATAAAAGTATAATCTTTACTTTGCTTTGAATTGCTACTCACAACACCTTTATCCATGCCAGAATCCATTCCATCATATCCATTCCAATCAGCGTATAGAAGTCGAATTTGTGGCGGAATTTCGCAATCTTTAAACCTTGTACCGTTCTCTTTTCTGTCGTGATGTTTTTCAATAAAATCAAATAAACTCACCTCCTCATTACAAATCTTTACTCTGATTTCTTTCAGTTTTATTCTTAAATCATCAGGAAAGCTTGAAGGAAAATTGTGGTCGTCTCTACAAGAACTGCTTTCTTTCGCAAAACAGTCTATAAATTGTTTTCTTGCCTTACCTAAATCGTGTAAATATGCACCTATCTCAGCAAGAAGAATAGGCGTTCTGTTTTTCTCCAATTTTCCAAGCAGACTACTCACAATCCTGCCTCCCATTATTTCTTCACTATCGCTTCCAGTTCTCCAAAGTTGCCGAATTTTTCTTCAGGGACAAAGTCTTTTATCACAAGTTTGCTAGCACTTTCATCCCACGAGTTTTTAATCACTCCATATCCTGAAGACTTCTTGGCTGAAAAGCCGTAAGTGATCATTATTTCCTTTAATCCTGCTATCACATTCAGTAAATCCTTTGCAATTTCTTCTTTGAGTTCCTCATCTGTGTGCAATTCAAAATGATAAAATGGAGCATAAACAAGTCTGAAAAATCCTTTTGCACCTGCTGGTACTACCTCAAAATAAATTGGATTCTTGCCAGTTTTTGTTTTTCTATCATGTGGATTGATAACTTCCATATCAATCCTGTCCCAGAAGGTGGCGTAAAAGTGGAGCATGCCTGCAAGATTAGGCACGTCTTCTTTCCCAAATTTTTCCTTCAATTTATTCCGATATTCTTCTTTTGCTCTATAACAGAGTCCATCTAAATAACATGTCCATCCTTTGTCTTCGCCACTTGCTTTTTCTGTTCCGAATAAAAGTGTATGCTGAAAACGTATTTCATTGAATTTATTGGGATCATTTACCTTTGGCTCAAGAGAAGCCTTCATCATCGCCCATCTCAAGTTTCCTTTCCATGCCATCGCTGAAATGAACGGCACTCCAAAAACCTTCTCCTTCCGCACCTGATTTTCGATTATATAAAGAGGCACATCATCTCTTGAAATAAAAGGTTTTGCAAGAGTAATTGGAAATTCAATTACCCAGCTTCCTTTTGGAAGAGCGGAAATATCAATTGATGAGTTAATGTCCAATAAATATAATTCAGATAATTTACACGATATATACTCATTGAAGTTTCCGTTAGAGTGAATGAGAGCCTTTAATCCAGAAGCGTAATCACCTTCGCCTACTTTTGCATAGACATCTGCATCAATTTTACCGGGATTACCTCTTCTATCTGGAAATTCAGAGTTTATACCAAAAGCTGTGCTTAATAACATTATTCTTGAATGCACATCCTGTATTTCTGCATATTTCCCAGAGCCTCTGGTAAGGTCGTCAACATCCTCTTTAGTTTCAATCTGAAAACTTGCGTAAAAATCGTATTGAGAATTCATAGGTCTTTCTCCTATCCCCTTATTAGACTTTGAAGATAATTTTCGATGTTCTTTTCTTTAGGTTTTACCGTATCTCTCGATGAATCAAATTCGCGCCAGATCTCCAATTTGTGCTTCTTGGTTTTGCTGCCAAAAAGACTATTCCATGGAATTTTTACTTGGCCGCTTCCATCCAAACTTGTCATTAGGTTATCCAAAAAATCTTTCCTGCTAAATGGATTAAATGGACTATTTTCAGGGATCCAACCCCATACGCGGAATTCCCATATACTATTGTTTATACGATAGGCGCAGGAGATGTTGATTTTTGAAGCTGATTTACCGTTTTTAATTGATCCAAAAAGCCAATTTTCTATTCTCCTGTCTTTATTATTATAATCTCCTGTTTTCCAAAGACTTTTCCCTCCGCCAAACCTCAGCCAGTTCTTTATTGCCGGGGGAATGGGAATGGAACCAGAATTTACCCAGTTAACCATTCTTGAATCATTTATGCAACCCTTATAATAATTTCCATCTCCTGCTCGCCCTCTTTCTTTTATACCGTCAACTTCCTTCCACCAATTATCATCTTGTGCCTCAAACTGAACCTTGGTAAAAAACATCTCTTTGATATTTGGCAGGAAATTTTCGCCTCCGTTGCGTTCTTCTATTTTTAGTTTTTCTATTCCTTCTTTTTTAAGCACAGCTTTAAGTGTTTCCTTGAAACTATCAAACCTTATTTCAGGATAATTCTCAAATTCAAATATGCCATATCCATGCTGGGTTTTGGCCCCTATTGCACCATATTTAGATGCAATAGTTAGAGGAACAAGAATAATATTTTCATCAAAATCTTTCTCAAAAGGAATAATATCCAGATTTATATTTCCTACAAGTCCTCTTCCTAAAAACCATCCTCTGTTTCTGCCATTTGGTTTTATGTTTATTAATCCTATAGAGGTTTCTGTTCCTCCATTCATACGCAACTTGAACATCCTTCTTTTTCCAGTCGCTCCAAAAATGAGACATGCAGGACAATACTGAGCGATATCATGATTATTTTCTTTTAGTGCTGGACAGCGCTTAATTGAGTTTCCGGAATTATTATCAACAGGATCACACGCAAACTTATCCATCCCTCTCAAAATTGTTTCTATCCACCACCTTAAAGAGCCTATAATACCGGTGGATTGAAGTGAATCACTTCTCCCATCAATATCACCTGTCCATAAAGGTGTTTTGATTTTTAGGCTAATCATTTTTATTCCTCTTTAAATTCATTAAGATTCATTATTTTATACCAGCCGGAGCCGAAGACGGCGTCTTCGCCTACGTGCGTGTATTCGCCGAGAAGGAGCAGCGGGAGAAATTCGGCAAGGTCACCTGCGTAAGTGATAGGACCGATAAAACCGCTCTGGTCGTGAAGAGAAGGATGAAAAGAACGATAGCGCAATAACGGAAGCCACTCCATATGATGATTGCGAATGGTGATTGATTGAGCGCGATCAGCTATGCCTCGAAAGTCCAGATCAAGAGGAGCGCCACAGTACGCAAGCGATAAAGCATTGATGCGATCTCGTAAACGTCGTATGAGATGATGAAATTCCGGGATACGCACTAATTCACTTCCGCCTCTTTCACCAGTCGAATTATATTTTATTCTGGTTGGTGTCAAGAAATGCAGCGTCAATTCATGCGGATTGAGTCGTGAAGCTGTATGCATAATTTCTTCTGCAGTTATCTGCTTGCGAATGTTTTTCACCATATTGGCAGACGGATCGTATATTGATTCAGCACTGCCGTTTTTTATGACTTCAATGTTGTGGAGTGTGAATTTGCCGCGGTTGAATCCAAGTCCAGCTCTGCTAAGCTCCATCAAAGGCACTATTACATAAGGAAGATATTCGATGCGATCACCAATCAAAATCATATCAAAAGTGAGCGGCTTATCTGCAGAATATTCTTTCTCATTATCAAGTGACGGTTTTAAGACATAGCCGCGAGGGGTGTTGTAAAGCCGTTTAGCAGGATGAAGATTAATAGGATTAAAAATGAGAACATAAGCGCATTTTTCTTTAAGCATGCAGGTCTCGCATACAGCTTCGGCGCCCATTGTGCAAATCAATTTGCGCAACGATGAACCAAATGCACCACGAAGAATGCTTCCTTTATTAAACATAGGCAAGCTTATGGTACTCTCCGGGAGAATAGTGAAACGATAATGCGCCAGACAAAAGCCATTTAACATTTTTTTTATTTCCTTGCAAAACGAATTAAGCATTTCTTTCTATTTATGTATCACCTCAGCGCTTATGCAATACCAACTATCTCAACAATATTTCAGTATACCATAGTATACTGATAATAACAAGATTTGCGATTGCACGAAAGAAATATATTTATTTGCGTAATCATATTGGAAGATCCGTTAGAAAATAAAACCAAATGCATTGACTAAAAATTTAGCAATTTGTCCCCGTGTTACCGGATTCATCGGGCAATAAAGAAAAGGCGCACATCCGGAAGTGATGCCATTATTATAAAGCGCTTCTATATATTTGCAAAAAGAATTATTTGATTTTACATCATTAAATATTTCTGCACAGGGTGAAGTTAAGCAAGCGCCAGGATTGACGTTTTCCATTGCCAAACAAATTAATTTCGCAACCGCCTGTCGTTCAATCAAATTATCAGGGCAATATAGCAAAGGAGAAATGTTGCAACCGGAGATGATGCCATTATTATAAAGAGCTTCTATATAAGGACAGAAGATGTTTGTATTTGAAACATCTGCAAAAATATTTGCACAGCTTCCTAAAACGCAAGCGGCTGGTGAAGATGTTTCCATTGAATTGCATAGTAATTTAGCGGCGCTCTGCCTTTGCACAGATAGCGATGGGCAATAATTGTCGGCATTACATCCATTTGTTACTCCTGCATGCAATAACTTTTCGATATGCGAATAAAATAAATAGGTTGGAAGAGCATCAGAAAAACTGCTTCCCACATGGTAAAGGAAATCATAATTCATAGTGCTGCATCCATCGCATGAAGATGTTTCAGTCACATTAAAGTCCCAGTGCGTTGCGGGTCTATTATCAGATGGCGCGGTGATATTATAACAATCAATACAGTATTCAAAAGTACCAGGCGCAATATCCGGATAAGAAGCATTGGCATCAGCAATTATAATCGGATCAGTGCTCATCAGCATACTGGAAACTGAAGAAGCAAAAGCTGTACCGGTATTATTTAATGCTCCTATTAATGAAACAGCTTCATCCTCTTCAATAATTCCATTGGATGAACCGCTCGTTGAATCATCAATCAAAGGTTTTAGAGAAACTAAGGTGCATATATTATCTGATGCGGTTGTCCCGGGAGTAATTGAGGAAAAGCCACAGCCATTATTATAACGGACTGCATATAAATAGACAGTTCCATTGGTGCCGTTAATATCAATATAAGAATCAGTTCCATAAGGGATTACCGAGGCTATTGCAATTCCATTACGAAGCACATCATAAGTTCTTGTTCCGGTATTATAATCACCCCAGACAGTTGCATCGACATCCCAGCTAATCTGCACTCCGGAATCTGCGCATGAATTAAGTTCCTCAGCCATATTATTGGCAATACCGTACGGTGGATAACCTGTTTGATCAACAATTCCAGAAGAACATGCATTGGTTCCTA
>Ga0154622_1205_pt1 | contig 16494 bp, 15 predicted proteins | sample Rifle2008BG13ft_FD_116051 | JGI IMG/M metagenome (GOLD analysis project Ga0154622, IMG submission 116051) | Candidatus Fischerbacteria bacterium RBG_13_37_8
AGAGACGGATTGACGCTTATAAAATCAATTAAGTCACAAAATAAAAATGCAATCTGTATTCTAATAACTGCCTATGGTAATCCCGATGTGAAACATACAGCTTATTCCCTCGGAGCATCCTACTGTTTTGAAAAACCTGTGTCCACAAAAGTACTTAAAGAAGCATTAGAAAAGCTTGGCATTCGGATTTGATCATCCGCTTATCATCTTTTTCCCTGAACATTATAAACAGGCAAAAATATTCTAAAAAGAGAACCCCTGTTTACTTCACTTTCGCATAGTATCAATCCATTATGCTGTTTCACAATATTCTGCGCCATCGATAACCCAAGTCCTGATACTAAACCTGACTGCTTGGTGGTAAAAAATGGCTCGTATATAAAGGGTAAATCCTCAGGTTTTATTCCCCTGCCCGTATCCCCGATTGAAATACAAATAAAACTTCCCTGCTGTAATTCCTTCTCAAGTTTCACTGTACCCGCAATAATCTTATTTTCCGTTACAATTGTTATCTTTCCTCCTTTTGGCATTGCTTCCTTTGCATTTATGATTAGATTCATTAATACTAATTCCAGGCTATTTCTTTCTCCCTGCACTTTGCTCAAATTATTATATAATCTTGTTTCAAGTGTATACTGATCCCCAAGAATTCTTCTTAACATCTGCTTCACCTCGCCAATCAGATCATTTACATTAACTATTTCCCAATGCAGTGTCTCTTTCTGGGTAAAAGATAGCAATTTCTGGGTAAGAGAAACCGCCCGTTTTGTTACTCTCTGTATTTCTTCAACATCTTTTTGCAATGGATTTTCCTTTCCCAATTCCAATGAAAGATATTCAGCATAACCCATGATCACTTGCAAAAGATTATTAAAATCATGCGCTACACTGCCAGCCAGCTTTCCTATTACTTCCATCTTCTTTGATTGAATAAGTTGCATTTCAATCTTCTTAAATTCGGTAATATCTATTAGGGTGATTATTATTCTCAGCTCTCCTGTCTCAATGCTTAACATCTCATTTCTCTTTACAATTACGTCTCGCATCGTTCCTTTCGCTGTTTGTAACTTCATATTAAATGTATACTCTGTCTTTTTTTCCGAACGCAAGGCAAAGGCTTCACCTAAAAAATTCTTTTGCTGCATTAAAAACTGCCCTCGTAAATACATGTTGCACTCACTAACATTGCTGCATTCTAATAAATCCATACTGGCTCTATTTGCATCTACTATTTTTATTCCTGATATACATTTATTAATTTCCTCTGGATGAGTTGAAAAAAAAGTCCTGAAGTCTTTAATACCTGATTGCTTAAGCTCACTAATATGATGTTCCAAATCTGTTGCGTCCACTTCAAAATGAGCAACTGGAGAATCTTTAAACAACCTTTTATATCTCTGCTCGCTTATCTGTAAAGCACGCTTCATTACCGCATCGGAAGATCTTTTTTTACTTTGCATAATTCAAAATCACCTATACCGTTTACTAATCCTGCCATTACAATACTCTTTTTAGTTATGGAAATCAATACAAACATCAGCTTGCCATCAGCTTGAATACACTATTTATTCTTTTTCTCACTTTGAGAATAAGTTTTGTGAAAATAAGACTGAAAACACCCCTGTACCAATCTCATAATAACATATAAGGCCATTTTCCAATATTGTTAAGAATTGGCATAGTACTTGTTTGTTTATAGCCGCTTAATTGGTATGAATTCTTTAATGACAAGAAAAATAAAACTCTTTAATAATTCATATCCTCTAAATAATCATGAAACTTCCTTGACCACTCAATTAACCGGGAGTAAAAAATGATAGATGAATTGAGCAATATGCTTGACGATAATGAAATATATGCTATGAAAAAAATATTCTTTGAACAAGCCTATGAACGTATTACAGAATTGAAAAACTTGCTCCTCCAGCTCAAAGACGGCATCGATAATGAAACTATTCTGCATACAATGATGAGGCATTTTCATACTTTGGGCGGAGATTCCGCGGTCATCAATTTAACGTATGTGAGCACCCTTGCCCGCAAAGCCGAGGAATTACTCACCAAGGTGATAAATAAACAAATCAGTGTGAATCTCGCTACCATTGAACTTCTGGATTACTGCATAGACACAGTGGATTCGCTTCTCCATACAAGTGAAAAAAATACATCAGATCTTGCTAATTGGGCAAAAATATATAAAAAAAATGAATCCTGCACCTAACCAGTCCCCATTCCCCAGTCCCCAGTCCCTAATTCCCCCTCTTGATAATAATCATTCTTCTGTACTATACTATAATACAAAATTATAAATCACTATTAATTTGTTATTGCAGAAAAATGCAGGATCAAGAAGAAAAACAACTTATTTCTATTAATGACTTTTGTCTGTTAGCAGAGAAATTGCTTTCTAAAGGACTTTACGATGATGCTCTCATACTCTATAACACTGCTTGCAAAGTATTTCCAGAAAATATAGCATTACGTTTAAACCTGCTCCGAGCGAAAGAATTAAAAAGAAAAACCGATAGTTTCTCACAAAAAAAAGTAGATGAACATCTGCGTGCTAAAAGACGTGAAGAAGAACAACTTTCCGCTCAACTCATGAGTCTTGCAAGAATTTATATACAACGCAAAGCGCATATCAAATCTATTGCTTATTTAGAAACCGCCAAAGAACTTGAACCATACTCTTCCCAGATACGTGTACTGCTGGGAAAAATTTTCTATGAAAGCCTTGATTTTGAAAAAGCAATAGAAGAGCTACTAATTGCAAAAGAAATAGATCCTTTCAATGAAGAAGTCTATTGGCTACTGGCAAAAATATTCTCAGAAAGAAAAGATTATTGGAAAGCTCTGGAAAATTTCGTTGACGCACTTGTTCTGGCAAGTGATGAAATCGGCAATAAAAAATCTTACTACAACAAACAAATAAAACTTATCCTCTCCAAAATAAAAACAATAGAAAAAAATGAATATAATGAATATTTGCAAAAAAGAAAAGATTTCTTTAACCGCATTGCTCATGAAGCGAATAAAAAACGTGAATCTTATATTACTGCGCAGATCGAAAATGAACTGGATTTCATTTTTTCCAGACTGCCAAAATTACATCTCGAGAAACAAGATTTACTAAACAAAGCACTCAAAATGAAAAAATTTCCTTTGCTCTCTTCCTTGCGTGATGAAGAATGTTTTCAGCTTGCCAAAGTAGTAACTATCACAGATTTTCCAAAGGATTATTGTATTTTCAAGGAAGATGATCTTACCGAAGATATTTATTTAGTTGATAGAGGAGAAGTCAGGATAAGCAAACAAACTCCTTATGGTGAACAAATTCTCTCCACCATAAATGATAATGATTATTTTGGTGAAATGGATTTTATCGATAATATGAAATGCTCCGCTGATGCTTTTGCAAATTCTGATTGTTGTTTATATTGCATTTCAAAAATTGGATTAGAAGAACTTTTTATCGCGGACAAACATATTGCAATTCAATTTTACTGGCATTTCTGGAGAACGTTATCTCAAAGAATAAGGGAAGCAAATGAACTGCTTAAAACATTCTTTATTGAAAGTAAGAACTCACCTTCCACGCGACAACTCGTTACTTCTAATGCTGAACCAATAGCTGTCGATCTCGATAGAAAAATCAGCATTTTAAAGGAAAAAGGTCTTTCATCATCTGAATTAAGGTTGCTCGCAACATTCAGCAAAGAAGAGAAATTTTATATGGATCAGGTAATCTTCAGAGAAGGTGATTTTGGAGAAAAATTATTTATTATTATTGATGGTGAAGTAAGAATTAGCAAATATATTCCTGGAGTAGGTGAAGAAGCACTTGCCATCCTGGGTCGCGGTGAATTTTTTGGTGAAATGGCATTAGTAGATAATTCACCCCGTTCAGCAGATGCAATAGCTCAAACAAGCTCAGTTACCGTTCTTGCTATTGAACGAGAAGTGCTTCACCAAATATTATCACGCGATGCAGAAAGTTCTTTTCAATTCCTCTATATTCTCTGTAAAATTCTCTCAAATCGCTTAAGAGAAATTAATCTCAAAATCTATCAATGGCGAATGATGGCAGGAAATTTTACCTAAATAAGTATCCCGGGAGTTTCCATAAAAAAATTGATAATAGAGGTGTTATCATGAATGATATGACCGTACTTGAAGTAGGCAATGTAAGTAAAACATTTCGTCTTGGCATACTGAGAAAAAAAATTGAAGCAGTCAAAGATGTTTCTCTTAAAGTGCTTCAAAATGAAATATACGGTTTCATTGGTCCAAACGGAGCAGGAAAAACAACTACGATTAAACTTATTATTGGATTAATCTGGCAGGATAGCGGAGATATAAAATTATTTGATATGAAAAATACTGATCTTGAAGCGAAAAAAAGAATAGGTTTTTTACCTGAAAATCCATATTTTTATGATTACTTATCCCTCTATGAATTTTTAGATTTAGCAGCTCAGCTTTATGATATTCCTGCTCATGAAAGAAAAGAACGGATTGCTTATCTTTTAGATAAATTACATATTTCTCATTGGGAACACTATTCTTTACGAAAACTTTCGCGCGGCACATTGCAAAGAACTGGATTAGCACAGGCATTAATCAATAAGCCGGATTTATTAATTCTGGATGAACCCATGGCAAATCTTGATCCTATGGGCAGAAGAGATGTACGCGATTTAATGATTGAATTAAAAGAACAGGGCACTTCAATTTTTTTTAGTTCCCATATCCTGAGCGATGCTGAAATGTTATGCGACCGGGTAGGTATAATTTTTGAAGGAAAAATGATCAGTGAAGGAAAACTTTCAGATTTATTAAAAGAAACAATTGAACGTTTCGAAGTAATTGTAAAAGGTATTTCCGGCTCAAATATCAGTAATTCTTTAGCATCCGTTGTAACCGAACAGGAAGATAGTCTGTTGCTTTATGTTAATAATGAAGATGCACTGGATAAACTTCAGCAATTTGTTGCACAGCAGAAAGGCAGAGTGATGTCGATAGTACCAACCAAAAGTACCCTGGAAGATTATTTCATTGGAAAAGTAAAAGAACAGAAAGGAGGTAAATAATGAATAAAATCCTCGTCATTGCAAGTCTAACGGTTCGGGAAGCTATTCGGGATCGTATTTTGTATCTGCTTCTCTTTTTTGCAATTGCCCTCATTACTACCTCACTTGCAATTAGCAAGCTTTATATTGGTGATGAAATGAAAATTATAAAAGACTTCGGTTTATCTTCGATTTCATTTTTCGGTGTTTTAATTGCGATTTTTATCGGTATCGGTTTACTCTATAAAGAAATTGACAAAAAAACTGTTTACATAATGATTGCAAAGCCTCTTGAACGCTACCATTTTATTATTGGGAAATACCTCGGTTTACTTTTTACATTATTTACTATCTGGCTCATAATGAGTATTGTTTTTTCTCTTTTTGTCTTGTTTAAAGGTGGATGGGAAAATAAATTATTATGGGCTCTCCTTGCCATTTACCTTGAATATATTATTATAACAGGCGTTGCAATTCTGTTCTCTACTTTCACCACTCCTATTTTGAGTTCAATATTCTCGTTAGGCATATTTTTCGTCGGTCACTTTATCGAAGGCTTCAAAATGCTTGCAAAGAAATTTGAAGACGCACCTATCATTCAATCCGTTATTATGTTTTTTTTCTATTTTTTCCCAAACCTGGAACGGTTTAATCTCAGAGGAGCGGTAGTCCATGGAGACTTTATTAATCCCTCACAAGTTCTTATATTGATTCTATATGCATGCACCTACTCTATCTGTCTGCTACTTGTTGGAATTGCCATTTTTCAAAGGAGAAACTTTATATGAAAGCTAAAGGTAAATCCATTTTTTTCTACATTATCCTGGCAATCATACTCTTGATAGTGGTAACTAAATTATCATCCTATATAGAAAATAAATATCCTGTTGATAAAACTGCCGTTGCAAGAATACTTTACCTCCCCACGGGAAATTACATGAAATTACTCAGCTTTGGATATCCTGAATTTATGGCAGACCTTCTATTTATATGGTCAATTCAGTTCATTGGAGATGGAGCTGTCGTAGACCGTTATGATTATCTCAATAATATTTATGACACCATTACTGATCTCAATCCAAAACTTATCGATGCCTACCGTATAGGTGCTCTTATTGCATATTATGAAATGGGAGATATGAAAGTTGTGACCAAGATTTTAGACAAGGGAGTAAGAAATAATCCTATGAATTGGCAAATGGCAGTAGATGGTGGATTTTATTGCTCAGAGCAAAAAGATCATGAAAAATCAAAAGAATATTTTCTGCAAGCTGCTCATATTCCTGATTCTCCAACATGGACATGGAGATGGGTTGCTGCTGAAAATTACCGCCTTGGTGATAAAAAAGAAGCCTTGAATTTCTGGAAAACTGCCCTTGAAACCGCTGTCACTCCTACGGAAAAAAGAATATGTGAAGGTCATATCCATGATTTGATTATCGAAATAGCAATGGAAAAAGTTGAAGATGCAGTTGCAATCTTCTCCTCTTTTTATTACCGGTATCCTAATTCCCTATCCGAACTTGTTGCTAAAGGATTCCTTCCTCACATTCCCGTAGATCCTAACGGAAAAGTATTTCTTTATGATAATGCTACCGGAAAAGTATCTCCTCAAACACCATTCAGCATGTATCGCCATATTAAATAAAAGTTAAAAATTATATCCTCCCGTAATTACCATATCTTTTCTTGTCGATGACATCATAAATCCTACATCTATGAACACTGCTTGCTTAAGATTAATTCCTGAACCAAACGACATACCTATTTTTGCATCATTTTCTGGATACATTGCCTTTAATATTTCATCAAGCACACTATTTCCCGAACTGCCTGTATAATGAATGCCCTTAAATGGTAGGTACTGCATACCGCCTCTCAAAAACAGAACATTTGTTTTACCGATGGTAAGTGGAAATTCTACGCCTAAATGAAGTTCTTTACTATTTTTCGCAGTAAAAGCATTCCCGTCAACCGTAATATCGAGTATTTTCATCCCATCCTTTAGAATATCGCTGTAATATATTAGTGAATAATCAAAAGCAAGCATAAGTCGTTTGAAATCCAGGGCAGCACCTAACTTTAAGCTACGTGGCGTATTGAATTGATATTCGAGTGTTTCAGCCTTGATGGTATTCTGTGATTCGAAATAGGATCTTGTTTCAATAATACTATAAGACAGTCCTAAATGATAAGCTGCACCTATTCTAAAATCTCCACGCGGCTGAAGCAAAACACCAAAAGACCATGCACTATCATCATCATTTATATCAATAGAAGAATTTACTGTATCATATCCCGTTTCCACAAATAGTGCATCCCTGTATGAATTTGCCTGCAATTTAAGATCACCCCTTCTGAATCCAATACCAATTGCTAAATCACCAGTCAATAACAAAGCAACATTAAATCCTCTTGTGGTCAAATCTATATTTCTCTGAGTATTTAAACCGGGCGCATTAAATTCAAGGGGAAGCTGTCTGCCAAGACTATAAAATGTTTCCTCCATTTTGAACATCTTTTCCTGAAAAAAACTGAATGATATTGAACCGTAATTCAATGCCATTCCAAAGAAAGCTGGGGTTGTAGAAGAAAATGAAAATTCATCATCATATACAGTCCTATTATAGGTATTGTATGATATATCTACTTCAGCAATGTTTTTCGGTATATTAATTAAATTGCCTGGATTACTTCTTGAACTTGCAACATCATACCCAAGCGCATTCGCAGTACATCCCATGGCTACCGAACGTCCTCCATAGTACATATCGTTTATAGTAAAAAATTGAAATATGCTTGCATCGGTTTGTGAAAAGACTAAACTACTGCCGACGCATAGAATAAATAAACAACTCAAGAGTAATATTTTCCACTTCCTCTCAAAACCTATATCCGTAAATTTCATATACTTCTCCTTTTTGCAAGCTTGCCGAAGGCAAGCAAAGCAATCCCGAACGGACTGTCATTATGAGTCCTGCGCCAGCGGGACGTAATAATCCATAATGGACTGTGCTTCTTTATCCCATCAGGAATTGCTACGTTTACCTCCGGCAAACTCACAATGACATATCCTTTCTAATATTAAATACTTAAAGCGCATTCAGACCATCCTGTACTATTGCTTGAAATGCATCCTTAGGATTTGTCGCTTGAATTATCGGTCTCCCTACTACTATATAATCAGCACCGTTTTTAAAAGCTATCGAAGGTGATGCTGCGCGTTTCTGATCATCGAGTTTTCCTTCAGGTAAACGAATTCCTGGCACTACCGTCTTAAAATCTTTGCCATATATTTTTTTGATTGCTGCTACTTCCATCGGCGAACATACCACTCCAGCTAAACCAGCATTTTTAGCAACATGACATAAACTGAGAACCCTCGCTCTCGTCTGCTCATCCCCTTCTACACTCGTCAGCACGGTTACCCCAATCAAAAGCGGCAACTTATAATTTCCCTTTACGCAATATTCCGCTACCCTCATCTGTACTTCTCTTAATGATTCTTCTCCCGCTAAACAATGATAATTTATAATATCTACTCCCGCCTCCACTCCAGCAATCGAAGCAAGCGCCATCGAATTCGGTATATCAAAAAATTTTAAATCAAAAAATATTTTCTTCCCTCGCTTTTTCATCTCTTTTATAAATGCAGGTCCAACTTTCGTAAACAACACAATCCCTATCTTATAAAAAACAGCCTCATCTCCTAGTTGCTCGACAAGCAATCGCGCTTTTTCTTCTGAATCAGTATCCAATGCTATTATTATTTTATCATGAATCATTTTTTTCCTCCTACAATAGTGTAATCATCAACTATCTGTCCTCTATCCAAACAAATAATTCTTCCTCCTATCAACCGGATTAATTCTTTATCGTGAGTGGCAATCACTGCCGTTGTGCCCTGCCGGTTAATAGATTTGAATATCTCCATAATCTCAAGCGATAAATCAGGATCCAGGTTTCCTGTGGGCTCATCAGCAAGTAAAATGGCTGGTTTATTTATCAGTGCCCTCGCAATTGCCACGCGTTGCTGTTCTCCTCCCGATAACATCGGTGGAAAAGATTTTAATTTATGCTGTAATCCAACCTTTCTTAATATCTCAAATACATGCAATCTCTGCTCCCGGAATGATGTTCCCAATATCTGCAATACTATGGCAACATTTTCATAAATCGTCTTACGATTCAATAATTTAAAATCCTGAAATACAAATCCGATATTTCTCCTGAAATCAGGTATCTGCGCCATTGGCAATTTACTTAAATTCCGCCCCAACACTAATATCTGACCCTTGGTGGGTAATTCCTGCCTGAGTATTAATTTCAGAAAAGTTGATTTGCCGGCGCCCGATGGCCCCGTCACAAAACAAAAATCCCCCTTCTCTATTGATAACGTAGCATTATCAATAGCTAAATTGTTTCCTTCGTATACCTTCGCAACATTAAAAAATTTTATCATCTCCATGCGTTAATTCATCCACTGCTCTTTGATATTCATCATCTTTAGGAGCAACACCATGATACTCTGCTTTATTCTCCATAAAACTTACCCCTTTTCCTTTTACTGTCCTTGCTATTATCATCACAGGTTTGCTTTTTACCCTATCAGCAAGATCCAATGCCTCGGTAATAGCATAAAAATCATGCCCATCTATATACATTACTTCCCATCCAAATGCAATCCATTTATCAGTAATAGGTTCTATATTCTTTACTTCCCTTACCGCTCCATCTATTTGTAAACCGTTATAATCCAATATGGCACATAAATTATCAAGTTTATAGTGTGCTGCTGACATTGCTGCTTCCCATACCTGCCCCTCCTGGCATTCACCATCTCCAAGAATCACGTATATCTTATATCCTTTCTTATCAAGCTTGGCTGCCATTGCCATTCCATTCCCAATTGATAAACCCTGCCCTAATGAACCAGTTGATGCTTCAAGTCCGGGAGTCTTTAACATGTCCGGATGCCCCTGCAGTTTTCCTTCTACTGTCCTCAGTTTCCATAATTCATCCTTCGAAATAACGCTTAAATCCGCCAACACCGCATAGAGCGCTGGACAGGCATGTCCCTTGGAAAGAATGACCCGATCCCTCTCCTCCCAATGAATATCTGCAGAATTATATTTCATCTTATAATAGTATAATCCTACTAATATATCTATTACTGATAAGGAACCTCCTGTATGTCCTGAACGTGCTATGTGTAACATCTTTAATATATCCAAACGTAATTCTAACGCTTTTTTCTTTAAATGTTGATATCGTTCTTCTGTTAACATTCTTTACCTTCCTCGTTGAACATTTAATAGGGTAATTTGAATTTCCCGCTGCTTATTGCAGCAATTATAGCAATAGAAGCTATTATCGCTAATCCAAAGCATAATACCAGTGGAAATAATACTGCAAATACTGCCTTGCCCGTGGTCGTTTTATGTATTTCCCGTAAACCTACTATATAAAGAACCGCAGACCATATCACCGCTATTAAACCACCGCATAATGGCACAGCCTGAAATATCATTGGACTCTGCGAATAACACACTGCTTTAAATGTAGCTTCAAAACCTTCTTTTGCACCTCCGACTATTAACAATAATAAATGAAATATCGCAGTAATTATAAAAAATCCTATAGTAATAAAAATTGGCGACAACACTATCATGAGAATAAGAAATCCACCCCTGAACATATGTTCAAATTGACTTGCCTCAGCACCAGGGATTCGAAAAGAACCAAAACTGAATACAAAATTCCAAAAGTAACCAAACAAACCAGCAATAAATGATATTAAAATACCATAAAAGAATGCATTCCACATATTGCCTCTGGGCGGAACAGTCTTAAAAAAACGTGCCGGATTAATTGTAGATTCCTTCCAGGTTTTTAAAAGCGCATCCACAAAACCATACTTGCCTCTATCTTCCCATGCACAAATTTTCGCAACCTGTACCTGTTCAATTCTCGCTCCACAATGAGGACAAAATTCTATACCTTCTACCTGTTCAAAATCATGTCCGCAACTTGTACATTTCATGGTTTCCTCCTATATTTATTTATTTTCCATCAGTCTCATAATATCGCATGCCGCATTTTTTTTCAACCACATGAAGAGTAAATTCTTCCGATTGACTGTCAGAAGATGTTTTTAAGAAATGCCACTGGCTGAGTATTGCAGGTAATTGCGCAAAGCACAAAGGCAGATATCAATTATTAAACCGCCACTTTTTGTATCTTCAATTTTGCTGCTTCAATCTCAGGAATTGATTCATGATCACGAATTTTTAATTTTAGCCACTCTTCCAAAACTTCCATTATCTCTTCTTCAAGGATGCCTTCCTGTTGACTGCCTTCATACAATATCTCTGCATCCGCATCCTCTTTCTTACGACTGACCTTGACATTGACTACCTCATATTCTCCGCAGACACTTGCCCAACTGATATTGCCTTTGCCATGCTTGAACGCTCACATTATTATTGCGCCATCCTCTAACTCCTGCGTTATCCCTGTCTGTACTCGTTTCACCGAACCATCTGAATCAAGCACATTCTCTGTTGCGCTGTCATGTGTTCCTTTATCTTGTTGCAACGGCGCTGGGATGCAAAATGCCGCTACCTCTACCACATTCGATAACGGTATCTCTCCACAATTAGACATCACCTCTATTGCATAATATATCCAACCTGTTATGCTGCAGGCAAATTCTACCAGAAACTCCTCCGCTAACTCCTCATATTCCACGTACTCTTCCCATTGCCCCTGTGTGTAGCCATAATGCAACCGGTACCCTGTTATCTGACTCTCACTCATATAATCAATATGCGCCATCTTGTATCCCACAATTACACATACCGGCGGTATTTTGGCATCGTCGCATACCATCTCGAATCCTCGATTCTCCAGCTTTGATGGCACACCACAGTAATTGCTCGACACCGCTACCTGAAAAGCCGCATCCTTCATTACATTTATCACCGAGGCGCTTGCCACGATATCTCCCGGCTGACCTTCCCGCTGTTCTATCTCAAATCCTGCTTCATAAAGAGGCGGTACCGTATCATCTTCTAATTCAATCACCCTCGTGCCATGCGGCGCTATCGCATATTGCTTGACTCTGCTTGTCCCGGCGTACTCTCTTACTATCTCAAAAGACCTGCCTGTCGAAGCGTTATTATGCACATATACACGTGTCCTCAAATCTACATATTGCGTTTGTTCATCAATCCAGAATGAACCGTGCAATTGTTTGGAGCGTGCATAGGCAGGATCCTTTATTCCGATATCCTCGGCATATTGCTTATTGAAATGCTCAATTGCGCTGTGTCCTACGACTGAATAAGCCGTTGCGGGAATCAGCTCGATGCTCCCTTCAGTTATTACCACTGGATTGCCCATTACCTCTGCTACACTTATCTGCCTCCATTCATAACCGGCAAGCGTCACTTCTTCACTTATCGTCGGCGTTCCTCCTGCCTTGGAATAATAATTCATCACTATCGTTACCGCATCCGCTTTCGTATTCTGCAACCATACCTTCGTGTCATCATGCGCTGATACTATGAAATACGGCACCGTCAATAATCCACTGCCATACCTCAATGTGTCTTTAAATTCAATATCGTACTGTTTCTGCCCATTTATGTGATTTATAGCTGTCAATGCGCCAGCCCGTCCTATGTATTCAAGCTCGATGCTTCCTTTGTCCGCAGAGATGCCACTTCCTGCTATCAGTTCATTGAGATTCAGTTTTATCGATGCATTGGCTCCCACTACCGGTAATCCTGTGAATTCATAGTCGCCGCTCATCCAGCGCAGCAGCATAGTATAACTGATTTCCTCCGTAGAGTCATCTCTCCTATATCTACATCGGCACGCGTCGACTTGTAATACACATTCAAATAATCATACGGCTTGACCTTATTCCAGGAGATTGTTTTTTCATATGGTGATGCCAATACCATCCGGTGTTCTACATCACCGAAGAGCAAATTAGGATCTCGCGTATCATACATAGCAAAAGATAGATTCAACACGCGACTCCACGTCGTCCATTCTTCCGGCAAACTAAAAGTGAATGTTTTCTCCCCGTCAGGCTCGATTATCTCTCCCGGCTCCAGTTCCACTAAATACTGCTCCAAGCCTTCAGTTAATCCCGAAGAAAAAGCGCTGTTGTCACGCGCGCCGGAAGATACAATCCTGCCCAGTATTACCGATAACTTTGTGTACCCGAACTGCCAGTTTTGCAATGAACAGTAATTCTTGAAGGTAATGCTCACGACACTATCTGTCGTTACTATTTTGCTTATAGAAGCGTTAATAAAGTGCGAGTTAAATTCATTTGTGGCAGTGACAAAACTTTCCGACGGTGAGATAGTTACTAAACCTGCGCCATTTATCAACTTAATGGTGAGGTAATAAGTGCTTCCAGCATCAAGTGTGAAACCTGTAACGACAACATTATCGAATTGCGTGGCATCAAATTCAGTCCAGTTGACCACGTTAGTTTTTCCCGGTCCCGTGCCAATAGCAAAATAAGCTTTTATGCCGGAGACATCATCTTCACCACGCCAATTGAACTGCACGCGGTCGATGTGACTCCAGCAACCTTGCGGTCCATGCATATACTCTAATTCCGGCGCCGTCTTGTCAACTGTTATTACATCAGAACAACGGTAAGAAATAAGCTTCGCTTCATTCATTATCTCGAAGGCAATGCGGTACTGACATGCCTGGCATAGTGTGTCGGACAGCGACTCTACAATTTCATCCGGTGTCACATACATCGGCGGTGATAGTGTCAGATAAGGAACCTTGTCGGGACTTTGGTAACTGCAATCACCGGTTCCCTCAGACAACCAGGCACGACGTGCAGTCAATGTGCTCTCCTCCTCTGAAGCTGTCCATGCATAGGTTATGACATTATCCGATACATATTGAGGCACCTCAAATGTATCTATCCTGGGAGTGGTCTTATCTTCATCTATCGTTGCAATGAGATTGCCATTGAAATATATATAATCCTTGACCTTATCCAATTCGCCTTCTCTTGAGTAATAGTATTCCTGTATTACATTATCAGCCTGGTCATGAACGTAGAGAATGGTACTATCCGGTAATTTTTTGATTACCCGTATCCCATTGCCGTCATAGTCATATACAATAAACACATCATCGCTGCTGGAACCAGTCTTCGGGTATGCATAGCGTTGTTCGCTGTAGATTTGTCCGAAGCGATTATTCGTTACCGGCTCGCCGGAAGCGCACACCTGCCCGTAATAACAATAGGTAGTCAGGGCATCCGGTTCGAGTCCCGAGAGACTGCAGGTTTTGCTGTAAGCTGTGTATAAGCCGCTCTCTGTAAATGTATTAATGACCCATCGTTCAATGTTGTAAGGCTCATATGAGCGATGCATCATTTTTGTCATTTCCTGGCCTTGAATGGTCGCTTGTTGACATTCTAACACCTGCTGACCATAGTAATCATCATATTTATATTCTACGACAACCTGCTTATTAGAATCATCGTTAAATGTAGTAATTTTTCTCTCCAACCTAAGGTTGTTATATTTGCTATTGTCACCTACATAAAAATATTCTTCAGTTCGCATTTTATTCTGATTAGCGTCTTTGTAATCTATCATTTTGACAAGTGAAACTTCAGCCATGCATTTAAAATTATCATTATCAGGATCCATTGCTTCATGATAGAAGAAATATTTTGTATAATTATTTTCTGCATCCTTAATTGTAGTGGTAATGGGATTCGACACCTCGCTTGGCCCAATTGAGGCTTGGCGATCATATTCCCAGATATATTTTTCATTACCATTAGTAACGGTCTTCTTTACTACTTCCCGAGTGTCTTCTTCGTTTATGTCTATATATGGCAGATCCTTTCCTTTTCTGATTCCAATACAGCCTACATATCCATATTCGCCATATTCATATTCAACTTCTCCATCAGTCGGATAGCTTATGTTTGATAATTCCCCGTATTCATTATAATCGTACTGAATTTTCAATCCATTAGGCAATATCACCTGCGTAAGCAGTACTGCATATCTGTCACCCGGCGGAAGCTTATTTGATAAACTCACGGGAAGTTGCTGATTTGGGTTTGTTTGATACGGATCGTCTTTGAATCTCACCAGGTCAGATGAATATGATAGAATCGAGTTCCCTTCCTCAGAATTTCTTTCTGTATCCTTAAAAACATTATATTGATACTCTTCAACACTTGATGCTGAATCCGAAAATAATTCATTACGGCTGACGCTATTAGATAAATTCACTTGTGAATCAGCCGATTCATCATTCGCTGATTCATCTATGAAAGGCGCAAATGCATATTGAGAGCAATAAGGACCTTCACATGGTGGACTTATACAATCACAAAGAGGTTCAGGAGGGTCTGCATTGCGCGAAACACACATGTGCATAATTATCCCTGCCTTCTGCTACAATTTGGAATTTATAATGTCCCGTCTGATAGCCTCCTGGCTCTCCTTTGGCAGTTATAAAGAAAAAATAAGGATATACTACATCAATAGTATTTACAAGGGAATAATTACCATTCAGCGTAGGCGAATAAAATACTTTTACCTGTGCATCCCCGTATGAATTGAACGCTTCTCCTCTAATATGCGGACCCTGGGAATTGCCTATGCACATAGTTCCAATGGGAATAGCATCACTGAGCGGACTTTCATCATCTGCACCATCAGAAAGTGAAAACTGCGGCCAACATGAATGTACTTTCCCACCAGGATCATCGCAACTTCCATCCTTGAAGTTTTCAAGAGTACGGCAGCAGCCAAAGTAATTATCATTTGGATCGCCGTAATCATCATGCTCAAATTGACCTCTGCATGCAACCGGTCTATTCGGACACGCAGGCCACTATGGCGTATTCTGATAAGAACAGGGCATCGTTTTTAAAACTGCATTGCTGCCGTTATTAAAAGATTTAACTTCTACATAATAGATACCTCTACTGAATGTATATTGCTTGCCATTGTAAATCCCGCTACATTGGTTGGAAAAATAAAAATATAAATGCTCATTTATAATTATCATCGACGAAATGGACATAATCCCATTGTACGGAGGTCGGTTCAACATAGTGTGTAAAAGTATATTTTGTTCCGTCGCCAAGCCATAACACCCATTTCTGATTTTGGGGAAGAGCTGCTTTAGTACAATGTACTGCTCTGATATAGCTTGATTCTTTGTTCATGTATCCCCTAAAACAGGCATTTTGCTTTGCCTCCTGCTTTTATTTCTCCTGCTTTTATTTTTTCCTTATTTAATATTTTACTCCTGTGAATTAATGAATGTCAAGTATTTTTTCTATCTTTCTGTAAATATTTCTCATTATTAATGAAAAAACATGTTCTTTCATGAGAATGCAAAGGAT
>Ga0154622_1112_pt2 | contig 15892 bp, 15 predicted proteins | sample Rifle2008BG13ft_FD_116051 | JGI IMG/M metagenome (GOLD analysis project Ga0154622, IMG submission 116051) | Candidatus Fischerbacteria bacterium RBG_13_37_8
ATTCTTCTTGATGGTATATGCGATGAAGGACTTCATATTATTGGAAAGGTCATAAATAATAATGGCAATCTTCCGGTTCAAGTTTGGTTTTCTGCGGATAATACTAAAGAATATTCAACCATCGATTGCCATTATGAAAATCTTCAAAAAGAACTTCGCAGGACTCTTGAACTTCTTGGCATCGCGGCTTAACTTTATATTTTTGAACAAACATGTTGTCTCTAATTTTGCGCTAAGCGCCTATTCCTTATTCCCGTTCGGAGAGATAGGCAAAAAATCTGGATGGTTCTTCCCGCGCATACTTATAAAAGGCAGGATTATTATATTCCACGAGGTTGTACCATTTTTTGTGGAACCACCACCATTGCCATGGATAAAGCATGATCAAATCCTCAAGAATTCTATTCGTTTGCTCCAATACATCTTCAGCTTCCGCGGCATTTATTGGTGGGTAACAGGTTATAATATGTGATGGAAACACGGATCCCGTTTCTCCTTTGTGCCTTTGAGGGTTCGCCCCTACACTTTGTGCTTCTATACCTTTATTTTTGCCCAGATTTGTTATTTTCATATATTTCCGGTCGGCATGCGTTTCGGAGTGTGTGAAAATGGGGAGAATGGGAAGATTATGTTTTTTTGCCAATTCATTTATTGTAGGGTAGACGAGTGTATTCCAGTCGAAGAATTTAACGAGGGTATGTGCCTGGTGCCTGGTGGGAGTTTGATCTATCATAAACATTACTGAGTGATTGTTTAAAAGTGCCTCATGAATTTTTTTGAAGCATTCTATTTCGGGACTGGTAGGAATAATGCCGATATTATTTGCTGTCATATGATCAAAAATGAATGATCTGAACTGCTGATTATGCGGAGGTTTGATGATAACACTGATTTTAAAGTTGTTGTGAGCCATGTAAAGCGGTATGAGCGGGAATACACCGAAATGACCGGATACGATCAGCGCTTTTCCATGTTTATTGATTGTTTCATCGAGGAAGTTTTGATTTTCCATGGTGATGATTTTCGATGGGAAGGTATATTTATGGTACAGGAATGAAACTACCTGGCGTGCTGAAAAAAAAGAGAATTGCAGGGATTGTTTTAAGAGAGCATGTTGTTGTTTTGTACTGATAGCTTTTTTAAAGCAAAGAAGGATATTGAGCATGGCAACGATGTAATTTTTTTTAAAGAAGGGGAGAATGAGCGCAATAATAATTCTTGAGATGAGATTATTAATAAATTCCGGCAGGTGGAGTGATATGTGCAGGTAGAGTTTAAAAAATTTCCATGGATAATTTTTTTTCACGCTCACTCAGCATCAAAGGCAATTTTACCATTGGCCATAGTAAGAATTATTTTTCCTTTAAATGACCAGCCGTCAAAAGGAGTATTTCTACTTTTTGAGAAGGAGGATTGCACTTTGATGGTATTTTTTTGAGTCATGCCGAATACCGTGAGATTTGCAGGTTTACCTTCTTCAATTACAGGGACAGGCAGGCGAAATATTTTAGCTGGATTCACGGAAAGCATTTCAACAAGACGGTTCAAGTCAATAATTTTAGTTTGTACCAGGTAAGTGATGCAGAGGGGAAGCGCTGTTTCAAGACCAATGATTCCGAATGCTGCTTTATCATATTCAATCATTTTATCTTCTATTTTATGAGGCGCATGATCGGTTGCGATTGTATCAATTGTTCCATCTTTTATGCCTGCCAGCAGTTCCTTGATATCTTCTTTTGAACGCAGGGGGGGATTCATTTTAGTATTGGGGTCATAGGATGATTTATAGACGAATTCATCCGTGAGTGTAAAGTGATGTGGAGTAACTTCTGCTGTTATTTTAATTCCATGTTTTTTAGCAGCCCGGATCAAATTGACTGATTCTTTACTGCTTACATGGGCGATATGAATACAACCTTTTGTCAAGCGTGCCAGTGCAATATCGCGTGCAATCATTACCTCTTCAGATTCACAAGGGATTCCCCGCAAACCCATTATGCTGGCATAATATCCTTCATTCATGCAACCACCGTTGGATAAAATTTTATCTTCGCAGTGGTCGATAATTGGAACGTCAAACATTTTAGCATATTCAAGCGCCTGGCGCATAAGCAAAGTATTGGAAATACAATTTCCATCGTCTGAAAAAGCAACGGCTCCTGCTTCTTTTAAATCATTCATCTCGGTAATTTGTTCACCTTTTAATTGCATGGAGATAGCAGCAATGGGATGGACGGTGATGCATGCTTCAGCTTTTGCTTTGCCCAATATATAATTAGTAATTCCGATATGATCGTTTACCGGATTCGTATTCGGCATGCAAGCGATCTGTGTAAAACCGCCGGCTGCGGCAGCCCTGGCGCCTGTTTCTATTGTTTCAGCATCTTCTTTACCAGGTTCACGTAAGTGGGTATGCATATCAATAAATCCCGGGGCTACAATATATCTTGATGCATCAAGTACTCTTGCGTCTTTAATATCGATGCGGCGCGCAATTTTTTCAATGACTCCTTCAACAATCAGTATATCAAATGTGTGGTCTATCTGTTGATAAGGAGATAGTAATCTTCCATTTTTAATCAATAGTTTCACTTCTTTTCCCTCCAATCAATAAATAAAGTAAAGCCATTCTCACTGCTACACCATTTGATACTTGCTGCAGAATGACAGAAGAAGGTCCATCAGCTACTTCTGAAGAAATTTCAACTCCTCTATTAATAGGACCGGGATGCATTATCAGTACATCTTTTTTAGCAGCTTTCAATTTTTCTGCATCCAGACCAAATAATTTAAAATATTCTCTAATAGAGGGAAATGAAGTATGAAGATGTCTTTCTAATTGAAGACGCAGCATCATGATAACATCACTTTTTTCGATGGCTTCTTTTATATTATAGGTAAATGTAATAGGCAATTGATCAATATGGGGAGGCAGTAAGGTTGAAGGAGCGCATACGTAAATAGTACTCCCCATTTTATGAAGAAGATGAATATTAGAACGAGCAACGCGGCTGAACAGTATATCACCGATAATTGCAACTTTCAGATTTTGTAAAGTACCCTTGTGATCTTTAATAGTGAGTGCATCGAGCAGAGCTTGCGTAGGATGTTCGTGTGCGCCGTCACCGGCATTTATTACCGAAGCCTTAGTGTGTTTGCTGAGCATGTGCGGGACTCCCGAAGATGAATGCCTGATTACAATAGCATCCGGAGCCATAGCTTCAATATTTTTAATCATATCTACGAGGGTTTCACCTTTTGAAAGACTGCTTGTTGCAGCTGCAATTGAAAGCGTGTCAGCACTTAAACGACGTGCTGCTATTTCAAAAGAAGTACGTGTGCGTGTACTTGGTTCAAGGAATAAATTTACGACTGTTTTACCCCGCAATGTAGGTACTTTCTTGATATCGCGCGTGTTTATTTCACGCATTGAATCTGCTGTGTCTAAAATCAGTTCAATTTCTTCTTTTGATAAATGATCAATTCCTAATAAATCCTTAGTGCGTAAGGATGTTAAACTCATAGCAAAGCCCCTTTATTATTCTATATAAAGAATAACTTATTTTTTTGAATGAATATATACTGCATCAACAGTATCTGTTTCAATGAATAATACATCTACAACTTCATCAAGTGAGGTAGGTATTATTCTCCCTACATAATCAGCTTGAATAGGTAATTCACGATGTCCTCTGTCTATTAAAACGGCAAGCTGTATCCGTTTCGGTCTTCCAAAATCTATAAGCGCATCCAATGCAGAACGTACTGTTCTGCCAGTAAATAATACATCATCAACGAGAATAGTAATTTTTTCTGTAACCGAAAAAGGTATTTCAGTTTTCCGTACTTGTGGCGAAGATGCTATTGTTGTTAAATCATCTCGATACAGTGTAATATCGACTACTCCGATAGGGGGCTTTTTTCCTTCCATGAGCATTATTTTATCAGCGATTCTTTGTGCTAAAGGCAGACCTCGTGTTCTTATTCCTATTAACACCAGCTCCTTTATTCCTTTATTCTTTTCTATTATTTCATTGGCGATTCGTGTTATAGTACGGTCTACCTCTTCAGCATTCATCAATTCCTTTTTATTTGTTGAAACATTCTTTTTATTTTCCACTTCACTTTCCTTGTTTATATTCTGTTTATACCCATCTCACTAAAACCAGAATTATCGATATAACAAGCGCATAGATTACCAATGATTCTATAAATGCTAATCCAATAATAAGCATTGTTCTTATTATATCTGCTGAACCTGGATTACGGGCTGTTCCTTCAAGAGCTGCCTGTATTGCTTTGCCTTGACCAAATGCACCGCCAAATGCTGCAATCGCTATCGCTAAACCGGCTGATATTGCCAGCCATTTATTAGTCTCAGCTTTTGCATTAGTCGCTGATTCTTCCTGTGCATAACTGAATTGTAGTAGCCCCACTAATAGTATTGTTGCCATTATCATGATAAGTCTTCCTGTTTTCAAATTTAACCTCCTATTTTATTGTTAATGATGTTCTTCTGATGCTACTGCTCCTGCTATGTATATCGTAGATAACATTACAAAAACAAGTGCCTGAATTACACTTGTAAACACCGCAAGACACATTATCGGTAACGGTACCAGGAGCGGTACTAAACTGAATAAAATCAATATAACAAGATCTTCTCCAAATATATTACCAAATAAACGTATAGATAATGATAATGGTCGCGAAAAATGACCTATTACTTCCACAGGGAAGATTAATAATACTAATAAAATATTAAATCCTTTTGGTTCAATGGGACCCATGAAATGCCGTATATATTTTCCTATGCCTTGCTCCCGTATCCCCTGCCAATGATAATATACAAATATAAAGATTGCACATCCACCCGTTATATTTATGTTAGAAGTGGGCGAGGCAAGTCCCGGTATCAATCCTAATAAATTGCTCAGTAGAATAAAAACACCGAGTGTTCCTATGCACGGTAAATATTTTTTGCCCTTCTCTCCTATGATATCTATCACCATCGAATTAATAAATCCAACGTACCCTTCCACGATATATTGCATCATCGATGGATAAATGCTGAGTCGTTTTTTCATAATACTTACAAATACAACCACACTTAATATTATAAGCAATGAAGTAACTACATGAACTGGAAATAATTGTTCAGGTGTAACCTCAATACCTAATTTCTGTAAAAGAGAAGCTAAAGGCATTCCAAGATAATATTGTACAACTTTTACTATCCAGGGAACATGTTCAAACATTACTTATCTTTTCTCCTGCAAGCGTTTGAGATACCGATGTTCGTGCCAGATAAACAGGCAAAATAATATTGTATACCCTATTATAACAAAAAGAGGGTGTGCAGCTAAATAGAGAATAGCAAAAATAAGTACCATGCAATAAAGAAAATAACGGCCTAAAAAAAGTAAGCCAAAAATAATAGATCTTTTCATTCCTTTATGCATAGGTGCAATAATTGCAGTACCTTTTTTTTGTAAAAATGATGAAAGATAGGCAAGAAATGATCCTGATAATAAACCACTAACTATCGATGCGATATTTATTTCAATGCTCATTCTTTTTGTCCGTATCTTTTTTTGTTGAATGCATGGACATTCGAAAAAGATTAACAAATCCTGCTATTATACCAAATAATAAGAATAATAATAAGCCAACTGGTTTGGTATGAAATAATTTATCAAAATAATAACCGATAATGAGACCTACTATAATACTGGATGGAAAAATCCATCCCATTGATATATAGGGACCCATCTCTTTAAAATATTTAAATTTTGACATTGCTGTCGCATCAACATTCTAATAATTTCTAAAATGCCACAAAATCACCAAAACACTGAATTACACAAAAAGAAATGATATTATTTTGGTAAAATATTATGCTTTTGTGGACGGACACATGGGTTCGCCCCTACAATTAATATTTATTATAGTATTCAGGTTGAACTTTCATTACAATATATTTTACAGGTTTTTCAATAACCTGGAAGAATGGTTTTGGATACAAGCCGATCCAGAATGCGAGAAATACTAACGGGATGAGTGTGATCAGTTCCCGCGCATTGAGGTCTTTTAGGTCTTCGTGTTTTTTGGGCAGTTTCCCCAGCATTACTCTTTGGTATAGCCAAAGCATGTAAGCAGCACCGAGTACTATTCCTGTACCTGCTAAAACAGCCCATCTCCAATTTGCCAAATAAGCTCCTTGCAGGATGGGAAATTCTCCCATAAAACCGCATAATCCTGGAAGTCCTATTGAAGCCATAGTCATTATTGCAAAAATGGCAGCATATGCGGGCATTTTATGTGAAAGACCACTGTATTCTGAAATGATTCTTGTATGCTTTCTTTCATAAATAATGCCGACAATCAAGAATAATGCTCCAGTACTGATGCCATGATTTATCATTGAAATAATACTGCCTTTCAGCCCCGGCGGATTTAATGCAAAAATACCAAGCATTGAAAAACCAAGATGACTAACGCTGGAATATGCTACTAATTTTTTCCAGTCTTTTTGCATCATGGCAACGAGAGCGCCATAAATAATACCTATTATTGACAGGGAAACCATGAGTGGCAAATAACCGATTGTTGAATCGGGACAAATAGGCAGACTGATCCTGACAAAACCATAAGTGCCCATTTTTAATAATACGCCTGCAAGAATTACAGAACCGGCAGTTGGCGCTTCAACGTGAGCATCCGGTAACCATGTATGAAAGGGAAACATGGGTACCTTGATGGCAAAACCAATAAAAAATGCTAAAAATATCCAATTCTGATAATTTAAGGGAAGAGCTAATTCGTGAAATTTTAATATATTGAAGGTATATTCTCCTGTTATATTATAGGTATAGAAATATAAAGCCAGGATAGCGATGAGCATTAATACAGAACCGAGCAATGTATAAAGGAAGAACTTGATTGCGGCATATAATTTATTTGTACCACCCCATAAACCGATAAGAAAGTACATTGGGACAAGCATTACTTCCCAGAATACATAAAACAAAATAAAATCGAGTGACATAAAAACGCCAAGCATTCCCGTTCCGAGTAGTAAAAAGAAGATATAATATTCTTTCACGCGTTCCGTAATGGCAGACCAGGATGATAAAACAGAAATAAAAGTAAGGAGTGTTGTCAGCAGTATCAACAGCAAACTGATACCATCTATTCCTAAGAAATATTCTATGCCGAAGGAAGGAATCCATGGTGCTTTTTCAACAAATTGCATCGCGAGAGGAGCAGATTTGAAATAAGGAATGAGAAGCAGACTGACGAGGAAATCAATAAGAGTAACCGCATTGGCAAAGATTTTTATTTTTGTAGCATCTTTAAAAAATAATAGTATTATAGCGCCCAGGAGTGGGATGTAGCATATTATTGAAAGCAAAGGAATTCCGATTGTTTCACTTGCGTATAATAATTCGTAATTCATATATGCTCCTTAATTTTGCGAGCACACCGAAGGGCCGAACCTTGTGTTCACTCTTGGGTGGCAATCCTTGACGTTTTGTCATTATGAGTTCCGCATCAGCGGAACGTATTAATCCGTGACGGGCATGCTTCTTACAATCCGTTAGGGATTGTTACGTTTGCCTTCGATAAACTCATAATAACGCATATTAAAACTGTTTCCATGTCATGAACAGATAGAACGCAAAAATAATTAATGAACTATAAAGCATGAGTAATAAATAATTTTGCACCATACCTGTTTGTATTTTTCTAAGCATTTTACTGCTGAAAGTAATCGTTGTCGCCAAACCATTAACAGCACCATCAACAATGGCAAGGTCTGCTTTAACACTTATTGCGCTCGTAATGATAGTGAATCGCGCAGTAAAATTTACCAATCCATCAATTACTGCGAGGTCAAATGCCGAGAGAAGATTACCGAGTGCTTTTAAGGATTTCACGAAGAAAATATTGTACAGTTCATCGATGAAGTATTTATTATAAATAAGTGCATAGGTAATTTGGAATTTTTTTACAATGAGTGCAGGAATATGCGTTTTTTTAATATACATTACATAAGCGAGGTAAATACCGGTGAGTGCTATAAGCACCGATGCAGCCATGAGCAGTAATTCTAATGAATGATGGGCGGCGGCAGCATGGTGAGCAGTTTCGCGAATATAAATTGAAGGAGCGAGGAAATGTTCCAGGCTTATTTTTTCAAAGAAGGAAAGTGATCCGATTTGCAGTATTTTTGGAATAGCAAAGATTCCGCCTGCTATACTTAAAATAGCAAGAATACGCAAAGGAGTGAGCATGGATTCAGGGGATTCATGCAGATGAGCGGCGGTTTTTTCATCATAGCGTGCATTACCATAGAATGTAAGAAAGAGCAGCCGAAACATATAAAATGCTGTCAGACCGGCGCCTAAAAAACCAAGCAGCCAGAGCACAATATTCCAGGGAGCATGAATGAGAGGGGAGCTGAAAGCTTTCCATAAAATTTCATCTTTGGTAAAAAAACCGCTAAGCGGTGGAATACCAGCTATTGCTAAGGTAGCCACGGCAAATGTCCAAAAAGTAATCGGCAATTTATTCTTTAAACCACCCATATCTCTCATATCCTGCAATCCTGATAATGCATGAATTACAGAACCTGCGCCTAAAAATAAGAGCGCTTTAAAAAATGCATGGGTCATCAGATGAGCAATTCCTGCTGCATAAGCACCAACTCCGGTTGCCATTACCATGTAACCAAGCTGACTGATTGTTGAATACGCTAAAACACGCTTTATATCATTTTGTGCCAGGCCTATTGTAGCAGCATATAAAGCGGTAATTCCACCAATAAGAGCTACAAAAAAAGTAGCAGTAGGTGAGAGTGTGTATATGATATTGCACCTGCTGATCATGTATACACCGGCAGTTACCATCGTTGCTGCATGTATCAATGCACTGACTGGAGTTGGACCTTCCATTGCATCCGGTAACCATACATAAAGAGGAATTTGCGCAGATTTTCCTGTCACTCCTACCAGCAAACAAATTCCGATAATAGTGAGCAGTGGATCCCCTGTCTGGTATTCAGCCTGCATTCTCGGAAATACCTTTAAAAAATCGAGACTGCCAAAATAAGCAAAAATAGTTAATACACCCATGAGAAAACCAAAATCTCCCACACGGTTGACAAGAAAAGCTTTTTTGCCAGCCGCTGCTGCTGAATCCCGGTCAAAATAAAATCCAATGAGCAAATAAGAACAAAGCCCTACTCCTTCCCAACCTATAAACATGACAAGAAAATTACCACCTAATACTAACAGAAGCATTGAGCACATGAATAAATTGAGATAAGAGAAAAACCGGTAATAACCACCTTCATGATGCATGTACCCGATTGAATATACATGAATGAGAAAACCAACCCCAGTAACAACAAGCAGCATGACTGCTGAAAGCGGATCATATAAAAAAGTAAAATTAATATTCATGTCTACCAGGGAACCATCCCTGAGAATGCTTTCTCCTCCTTGAACCCATTCGTATAACCGAAGTTCATATATCCGTGCTTCAGGCGGCGCCTGAAGTAATTCTATAAAACATAGAAGGGAAAGCATAAACGATAAAAAAACTGCTCCGCACGCAAGAAAATGTATGACTCTCTTCGAAAATAATTTTTTCCCCAAGACACCATTTATCAGTGAACTTATTGCTGGTAATACTGGAATGAGCCAAATGTATTTAATCATTTTTCCTCATTGAGCTATTACTATATTTTAATAATTTAAGAATGTGAAAAAGTACCATATTCACTCAATATTGTCAAGTGATAAATTGGTTAAAGTTAAGGAAGAGGTTAACCTCTATCACTTTGCATGCTATTTTTGGAAAACAAGGTGTTTGTATATTGAATAATGATATCTTTATTTATGGTAAAAATTTTCTGCAGAGAGAGAGAAATCATACTATCCAAAAGTCGTTCCTTTAGAAAAGCAGCAAAATTCAGAGATGCACTACCCCCCATAATATGTGGTGAAATGATAACATATAATTCATCTGCGAGGTTTTTTTCAAGAAAATTGCTAATAGTAGCAGCGCCTCCTTCAACAAGAATCGACTGAATATTTTTCTTATGTAAGGTATTCATTATGCTATGCAGATCGAATAGATTATTTTTAACCGGCAGAGGAATGATTTCACAATTTTCCGGATAGCAGATTTTATTATTTTTATTAAGTGCATGTTGTGCAAATAGCAAAACTGGCAGGGGAACTTTAAACAGATTAGATGCGGGAGGAGTTTCGAGTAATGGATCAAGAATAATTCGGTAAAACAGGTGTTCATGTTTTCTGTTTATTCTTACATCTAATTGAGGATTATCGTGAATTATTGTTTGTGAGCCAACCAGGATAGCATCTGATAATGCCCTGAGACGATGCGTGAAATATCTTGTTTGTTCGGTGCTCAGCCATTTTGATTTTTTTTGCGAAGAAGCAATTTTACCATCCAGGGTCATGGCAAATTTCATTCTTACATATGGTCGTTTTTTCATATGAAAAGTAAAATAATCCCGGTTGAGAAATTGTGCTTCTTGTTCCAGGATACCGCATGTTACGGTAATACCAGCATTTATGAGTGCAGCAATACCTTGTTTGTGAATAATAGGATTTGGGTCTGCTGTAGCGATAGAAACATTTTTAATGCCTGCATTAATGATGGCGGAAACACAGGGAGGAGTTTTACCATAATGACAGCACGGTTCCAGCGTAATAAAAAGAGTTGCATTTTTAGCTTGTGTGCCTGCTTGCTGAAGAGCATAAATTTCAGCATGAGGAAAACCAGCTTTGGGATGATAACCGCATCCTATTATGCGACGATTCTTTGCAATAATTGCTCCGACCGCCGGATTAGGAAAAGTTGCACCTTTACCCTCTGCAGCAATTCGTAATGCCATGCTCATGTAAAATTTCATTTCATTGGTGATTTCAATTGTCTTTTTCAGCATAGGTATCCTGCTAATTAAGGCACAAATTGTAGGGGCAGACACATGTGTCCGCCCTCAAAGGCACAAAGCAAAAGTGGAACCATTTTTTTTCAAATGAAAATTTGCCCTTTTTCACTTTGTGCCTCTGTGCCTTATTTATTCACGTTTGATTTAATAATGCGTCGCAATATGCCTGCGAAGAAAATTCTTCAAAATCTTCTAATGTTTCACCTGTACTAACAAATTTTATTGGTATGTTTAATTCTTTCACTATGCTTAAAGCAATACCGCCTTTTGCTGTGCCATCGAGTTTGGTAATAATGATGCCATCGATGGGAAGATGCTGTGAAAATATTTTTGCCTGCATTAAACCATTTTGTCCTATCGTGGCATCCAGCACTAAAAATACTTCAATTTTATCAGCGGTGACTTCACGTTTTGCTATCCTCATCATTTTTTCAAGTTCAGCCATTAGATTTTTTTTAGTATGAAGTCGCCCGGCAGTATCCACTATTATTAATTCTTTACTGCGTGCATTGGCAGCTTGAATACTGTCATAGAGCACTGCTGATGGATCCGAACCTTCTTTATGCTTTACCACATCACATTGAAGTTTGTCTGCCCAAATAGCAAGTTGATCAATAGCAGCAGCACGAAATGTATCTCCTGCGCAAAACAATGATTCGATATTATGCTTGTTGTAATAATAATATGCTAATTTTGCAGCCGCGGTTGTTTTTCCAACTCCATTGACACCAAGTAAAATAATAACAAATGGCAATTGCTTAGGTGCTTTTTGTGCACTGCTTTCAAACTCTGACACGAGTATATTTTTTAATTCATCTTTGATTGTTTCCGTGCTGTTTATTTTTTTTGCTTTAACATTATTTTTTAAAGCCGAGAGAAGATTTTGAGAAAGCTGGTAAGAAACATCTGATTCTATGAGACATTCTTCCAAATCATCCCAAAAAGATTGATCGATTGTTTTAGCGGAAGTAAAATAATTATTAAGCCGTGAAAAAATAGTACTTTTTGCTTTTTGTAATGCTCTATCCAGTGATGATTTAAACATACATACCTCAATTAGGGACTGGGGACTAGGGACTGGGGACTAGGGACTGGGGACTGGGGAATAGGGACTGGGGACTGGGGTCTAGCTTCACATTCCCTATTCCTTGGTAGGTGGCGGCAGAGGTCTTATGGGAAATTCTTCTGAGCATTTGATTTGTTTAATTTTTTCAGAAGCGTTGATACCAAGTTCATTTGTTGGATTTGCTTCCAGCACCCTGGAAAAATGAAATTTTGCTTCACATGCTTTATTATATTTAATTAGTAGATTGCCTAAATTAAAATTAGCGGATTGAGAATTTGGATTTCCATCAAGCATACTTTTATATTCGACAATAGCTTCATCGTTTCGACCCATTTGTTCAAGTATGGTTGCATAAAGAATACGGGGTGCTTCAGCTTCTGGTTGCACCTGAACGCATCTTTTAGTAGTAAAAAGTGCAGTCTCATAGTCTCCTTTTTTGAAATAGAGTGTTGCGAGATTATAGTAAACCGCTGCAGGATTAGCAGTCTTGTGATTCAAATATTCCAGGAATTCCTTTTCTGCTCTATCGAATTCATTCATTTCAAGGTAAAGAATTCCAAGATTATTATGTACTTCTACATAAAGTGAATCCAGGGTAAGTGCTTTTTCAAAGTTAGTTTTTGCGGATGAATAATTTTTTAAGCAAAGGTAAGCAAGACCAAGGTAATTATATGCTTCAGGATTATCCTTTTTTTTAGCTAAATAGAACTGGTATTCATTAGCTGCTTCCTGACATTTCTGTTCCTGGAGAAATAGTGCGGCTTTTTGAAGATGAATTCGTGGTTCATCCTGTTCCAGACCATAATTTATTTTTTTTGGACCGCATGACACCAGGAATGCAAGCATGCATAGCAGTAATAGTGCTTTTTTATATACCATGGCAATTTATCCTCCTTTTTATCTATAATATTTTTACCCAAGCTCCGAGAGCCGTCAATTTTTTTCTTTGTGACTTTGTGCCTTCTTTATTTACGTTTTTTGTGCTAATGAATTTTTTAAAATATTTCCGAATTCACCATGTTGATAAGCATTTACAAAAGCTTTTACCACTTTTGGATCAAAGCGGGTATTTGAAAATTGCATAATTCTTTCAACGGCTTTTTCTTGTTTCATAGCTGCCTGGTAGGGGCGTTCGGTTGTCATAGCATCAAAAGTATCTGCAAGACCTATTATTCGTGCTATTATTGGAATGGTTTCGCCTTTTAATTTAAGAGGGTATCCACTTCCATCCCAGAATTCATGATGATAATGCATTCCTGCAAGCATTTCTTTCAACTGAGGAATCTGGCTCATTATTTTTGCTCCCTTCTCCGGATGGGTTTTCATAATTTCATATTCTTCTTCATTAAGTGCTTCAGGTTTCTGCAGTATTCTATCATCTATCCCAATTTTTCCTACATCATGGAGAAGAGCTGAAATCTCTATTTTATCAATTTCTACCTGCGTAAAATTTAAATAGCGGGCTATTATTGATGATATTGCCATAACCCTCTCAGAATGTCCTTTTGTATAAGGATCTTTCGCATCTATGGCTGCAACAAGCATTTTAATACCATTTAAAAATAATTGCCTGTTTTCTTCCGCAGCTTTTTTTAATGATAAAATATAATTGCTGATTTCATCAGTCATCAAATTAAACGTAGTGGCAAGTTGTTCAATTTCATAGGTGGAACGCACATCGATTTTTTTATTAAAATTACGTTCTTTGGCCATTGACATTGCGAAACCTGCGAGGGAACGTATAGGTGAGGATGTTTCACGTGCAAAAAATACTGCCAGAAGAAGAGCAATCAAAGCTGAAATTGCAACCCATTTCATTGCTGTGTTGACTGTCCGTTGAATGTCTGCAAGCGCAAGGGATGTCTCTATTTGAGCGAATACTCCCCAATTATAATCAGGAACAGCTTTATAAGAACCGAGCATCTCAACTTTCTTCCCGCCTATTGTATCCTCATATTTCATCACATTGCTTAATCGGCCGCCTTTTGTTCTAAAATCTTTTACCAGTTCATTATTTGCCATTGATTTATGCTGCAGTAATGCTTCTTCATCAGCATCTAAAAAAAGAAATCCCTTATCATCCACAACGAATACTCTGCGTCCCTCCATGGTTTTTCCGATAATTGTATTAAGGATTGGCTGCATATTTAATGTAACTATTATGGCACCTATTGGTGTTCTATTGGAATCTGTTAAGGGAATGCCAAGAACAAGTAAAGGCAAGATTTTACCATTCGCACTTCGCGTTAGGTAGGGATCAGATATATAATCAGTTCCTCTCGTTGCAAGCACGAAAGCATTTTGCATCAACTGCTGCAAAGTAGCATCACCGATATTTTCTCCAGCACGTATCCCCTCCGCATTATTATTAAAAAATATAACGCTAGTCCATTGCCCGTTTTTTAATAATTCATTGAGAAATTGTTCCTGAGCAATATTTTTTAAGAATATATTTAATTTCTCCGTATCATAAATCCCGGCAATTCTTAATGATGAAGCAAGATCATTAAGCCTGTTTCTATGCGAAGTCAGGTAATAATTTATGCTGGAAGCAACATTATCAAGAATTGAAAATTGAAGCTCCAATTCCTTGTTTAGAATATGCTGTTTATAGGTGTTGGTCATTTTATAAACTGTTATGGTAAGCGGAATGATAGAAATAAGAGTCAGTATTATTAAAAGGTAATGGAGAATTGATAAGCGAATTTTTTTCGCCATTATTTAATTCCTGTAACCTCGTAAACGTTAATTTTTTTAACCAGACCTTTCAATTCAAAATCCCCAAGATAATTAACCTGAAATTTATCCCCTATATATTTATAGGTATCTGCTGAAATCACTATTTGACTGGGTTTCGCAACTAAAGATTCCAAGCGTGAAGCAACATTTACGGTATTTCCAAGCACTGTATATTCTATACGTTTTGGAGATCCAATATCTCCTGCTACTACCTTGCCAGAATTAATGCCGATTCTTATTTGAATCGGGTCTTTTTCTTTTCTTTCCTTGTTAAATATTTTTAAACGTTCTATCATTTGCAGTGCAGTTTTAACACAACGATACGCATGATCTTTTTGCGGATAAGGCGCCCCAAAAACTGCCATGAGTGCATCACCTATAAATTTGTCCAGTGTTCCTTCATTCTGAAATATTATTTCTGTCATTTCTGCAAAAAAATCATTAAGCAAAACAGCAATATATTGAGGCTCACATTTCTCCGATACGGAGGTAAATCCTACAATATCCGCAAACATGATGGATACTTCCTGTTCACTGATATTAAAATAATTTTCAGTAACCTTAGTATTAATTATCTGGTTGACGACGGATGGAGAATGATACCGTTCCAGGCGCGAACGCATTTCTTTTTCTTTCTGTACATTTTCATTAAGCCGTGCCTGTTCAATGGCAATCGCTGCATAATTAGCCAGTGCAGTAAGCAACTCGAGATCTTCTGTTGTTAATTTTCTTTTTTTTGAGGCGGTATCAACAAATATAACCCCGATAACATTTTCTTTTTTAGAGATGGGGACACACATTGCTGATTTTATATTATGCAGTATAATGCTTTGTCCTCCATGAAACCGGGGATCACTTTGTGCATCAAGAGTCAGTATTGATACTTTTTCCTTGACTACTTTTTCGACAATAGTCTTACTGATCGTAATTGATTGACTGTCCACCTTCGGATTTTTATACTTTACTATTTTAGGTATCAGGTTCATCCTTAATTCATCGTACAGCATTAAAAAGCCCCGATCCACTGGCAAATATTCAAAAATATTATTCATCACTAATTCCAGGACATCATCCAAAGGTTGCACGGTGATAAGACTCTG
>Ga0154622_1061_pt1 | contig 15372 bp, 8 predicted proteins | sample Rifle2008BG13ft_FD_116051 | JGI IMG/M metagenome (GOLD analysis project Ga0154622, IMG submission 116051) | Candidatus Fischerbacteria bacterium RBG_13_37_8
GCAAGTTCAAAATTGCCACAGCGGGAGCCAAGGATGTTGATTTCATTTATAACAATTGCATTTTGATCGATGGCAATTTTTTGGTTATAAGTACTTTTCAGAATAATAGTGCCGCGTGGTTTTATATATTCGAGGGCGAGGGATATACCTTCGGGATTACCGGTTGCTTCTATAATTACATCCCAGGTTCTATGTCCGAAAGGCTTAGTGTCTGCGTGTAAACCAAGGTTTTTAAGCAGTTGAATTTTTTCAGGTTGTAATCCCTTAACAAACACGTTCGGATTGATAACGTGCAAAATTTGTGCGATAAGAGCCGCAAGTTTTCCATCGCCTACTACCATGATGTTATGAGAGGGAGAGAGATGAATTTGTTCAAGAATTTCGCAAGCAGCGGCCAGTGGTTCAACAAAAACTGCGTCAGAATCCTCAATGTTATCGGAGACCGTGTGTAAATTTTCAACAGGAAGAGTAAGGTATTGTGCCATGGCGCCATCTTTGCCCTGAATCCCCAACACGGTTCTACGAGGGCAATGTCTTGTCAAATTCATATTACAGGCGGAGCATTCCCTGCAGCCTATGTTTATTTCTCCAACAACTCTCTTATTGATTAATTGACTATCGTCACATTTAATGACGATGCCACAAAATTCATGACCCGGGATGCCTTTGAAAGACATGTATCCCTTCAAAATTTCCAGGTCAGTGTTACAGATACCGACAGCAGTAACTTTAATGAGAGCTTCTCCTGGTTTTGGTTTTGGAGCAGCTACTGTGCACAAACGTAATGCTTTATCAAAATAAAGTGCTTTCATAAATAATTAGCAGGCATCTTTTTAAATGATTAAGAAGTACATTGTATCATATATTTTGCGCAAAAAAAAACGGGCGACTTACTCAGTCGCCCGTTTGCTTACCCATTAGTTATTTGGTGGTTTTAGGGGGTTATGTGCGTATAGAAAGGGGCTAAAGGGAGGTGCTTTTAAGGTGTGTTTTTTAGGGGGGGGTAATTTTTTTATGAGAGCAAATAAGTTCATTTTTATATTCCTTATTATAATATAAGCAATCTTTATGCCATTGTCAAGTATCCGTATTAAAATGAGCGAAAGAACCATAAATAAATGCTTTTGCATGAATTATTCATCAGTCAGAAAAAAAGACATGTTACATTTTTGAGACACACAATATGAAAATGAGACATTTCCCACGATATACTATAATTCCACATACATTGCCTTGCCTCGCTCTATTCTATAGACAGGGAGCATGTTTTTGTTTGCTTTGTGCCTTTCTATTGTTTCTGTTTAAAGTATTCAATGGCATTCACCGCGATATCTTTTCGGCATTGCATGCCATCGAAATGAATCAGATCAATAGCCGAGTATGCTCTTTCGTAGGCTTGTGATAAAGAAGGGGCAGTTGCAGTGACAGATAACACACGACCGCCGCTTGATACTATTGTTCCATTTTCTTTTTTTGTGCCGGCATGAAAAATTTGAACGGAAGGTATTTCACTTGCTGCTTCTAAACCGGATATTTCTTTATTGATTTCGTAGCTATCGGGGTAGCCTTTTGAAGCGAGCACGATGCAAATACATGCTTCTTTTTTCCATTCTAATTTAATATCATGCAATCTTCCGACGATAGCAGCCTGGAGACATTCAATACAATTTCCTTGTAATCGTGGCATGATAGCTTGCGTTTCAGGATCTCCAAAGCGGGCATTGTATTCCAGTAATTTAGGTCCTTGTTTGGTCAATATAACGCCGGCATAGAGCACGCCTTTATAGAGTCTTCCTTCATTTTCCAAACCTTGAACCGTGGGAATAATAATTGAATTCATTATTTTTTGATGGGTTTCAAGATTCATGTAGACTGATGGGGAGTAAGAACCCATGCCACCCGTGTTGGGTCCGTTATCACCATCGAGCTGCCGTTTATAATCCTGCGCACTGGCGAGTGGCATTACTTTGTAACCATCCGTTACGACTTGAAACGACAGTTCTATTCCTTCGAGGAATTCCTCCAGAATAATTTTTTCTCCTGCAATGCCGTATGTTTTTTGAATGAATGCATGTTCAAGAAAATCCTCTACTTCATCTTTTTTCTGGGCAATGATTGTTCCTTTACCTTGGGCGAGACCGTCAACCTTCAAGACGATGGGATAACCCCAATTGTTTTGTTTGATAGTTTTAAGAGTTTCCTGTTTATTAAAAGTAATAGCGAATTTTGGTCCCGGGATATCATATTTTGCAAAAAATTCTCTCGCCCATGCTTTGCTGCATTCGATCTGTGCTGCGGTTTGTGTTGGCCCAAATATTGGTAAACCCCGTTTTTGGAATTCATCAACGATACCAAGTGAAAGCGGTAATTCCGGTCCAACGATAGTTAAATCCATACTCAAGCTTTGAGCGAAATCAGCAAGTTCAATAATATTGGTAGGATGAATTTCTACGCAGGATGCTAATTCTGCTATACCAGCGTTGCCGGGAGCACAGAACATTTCATTTTCTCCTTCTTGAAGTGATAAGCGCCACACAATAGCATGTTCTCGTGCACCACCGCCTACTACTAATATTCGCATTAATTACCTCCAATATTTGGTATTACATTATGACAAATCTCATACATTTAGTCAAGTAACCTGCCAAGCTTGAAAAAAATATCTATGTATGCTATATTTTCATTATTCAAGTAGTGAGTAAGCGAGAGATGTGTCCTCTTTATTATAGTTGCTGCTCATGGCTTGCAAAAAGGAGTTTTATAATGCAGATTGAGACAAAGGCAGCACTTCCATTTTATAAAAATGGCTACCTGATATATTTTGAATCCTCAACTGATGCAATTCTTATTGATCCAGGTGATGAAATAGGTCTATTGCTTGCTTTCGCCACGCAAAAAAATTTGACCATTACCCATATTCTTATAACCCATGCACATATTGATCATGTATCTGGTGTAGCGAAGGCAAAACAAAAAACAGGAGCCAAAATTTATCTTCATCCTGATGATCTGAACTTATATGCAAATGTGCCTTTGCAGGGCGAAAAATTTGGTATTTCAATTGATACGCTACCGGAGGTTGACGCGCATCTATCTGATGGTCAAATACTTACGGTTGCTGAACAGGAGATTAAAGTAATTCACACTCCCGGGCATTCCCCCGGCAGTGTCAGTTTTCTTATAGAACAAAATCTCTTTTGCGGAGATATACTTTTTGAAGGATCGGTAGGAAGAACTGATTTGCACGGCGGTGATTTTGATACAATGATGACTTCAATTAAAACGAAACTGCTGGTTCTGGATGATGCTACCCTTGTATACTCGGGCCATGGACCTGTTACCACCATAGGGAACGAAAAACAGTATAATCCTTTTATTATTTATGCAAATTAATAACCGGATGTTTTTCCCATTTTCCTGGGATCGGATGCTCCATAATACATTTTTCTTTCACTATCATAAATGACAGCATTAACACATCCAATACGTTTATTCTCTATGCTATACGCCATGTCTTTTAATGCTGTTACAATCCCGGTATCGAATGATTCCTCAAGATACAGAATATCAGGCAACCATTGATGATGAAATCTCGGAACCGAAACAGCCTTGCTAACCGGCATTCTGAATTCAATAAGATTGAGAGTTACCTGCAGAACAGAAGTAATAATTCTGCTGCCCCCCGGCGAACCTAATACTGCATATAATACCCCGTTCTTTTCTATTATAGTGGGAGTCATGGAGCTTAACATCCGCTTGCCTGGCTCAATTGCATTGGCAGCACTACCGATCAATCCGTACATGTTTGGATGACCGGGTTTAATGCTGAAATCATCCATTTCATTATTCATCAAGATCCCCGTATCTCCGGCTATATAAGAAGAACCAAAAGTGTCATTCAAGGTATAAGTATTTGCTACGGCATTGCCATGTTTATCTACGATCGAGAAATGAGTAGTATGCAATTTCTCTTTATTATTAAATTGTGTCGGCGCTATTTCGTCGCTTGGAGTAGGTTTCTCTTTATTAATCACTTTCCTGATTGTATTGATAAAGTCGTTTGATAGTAATTGCTCTAAAGGTACCTCGTAAAATGCAGGATCGCCTAAATGCTGTGCACGTTCCGCATAAGCTCTTTTGAATATCTCGACCAGAAGATGTATATATGCGGGTGAATTGTGTTCATATTCAGCAAGAGGTTCTTCTTCTAAAGTTTTTAATATGATATATAAAAGGATACCACCGGAACTTGGCAGACCCATGCTGTAAATTTTGTAATCTTTATATCCAAAAGAAAGTGCATTCCTGGTAATGGGTTTATAGTTCTTAAGATCTGCCATGGTAATAATGCCACCGTCTTTTTTCATTGCAGCGGTTAATTTCTTTGCAATCGTTCCCTTATAAAAAGCATCCGGTCCTTTTTCTGCGATGAGTGAGAGTGTTTGTGCAAGTTCTTTTTGTACAAGGAGAGAGCCTTCTTTCAATGTGTTTTGTGAAGAATCAAAGAATATTTTTGCTGTAGAGCTATATTCTGAGAGGTCGTCACGATATTCTGAGAGGTCGTCAGCCAATTCTTTATTGACGGGGAATCCTTTGTCAGCTAATTGAATTGCAGGCATGAGTAGTTCCTTCCAGGGAAGCGTGCCATGCTTTTTCCATGCGAGATGTAAACCGGCTACGGTACCAGGAACACCAGCAGCAAGCGCTCCTTTTTCACTCATTTTTTCCTTAACATTGCCCGCTGTATCAAGGTACATATTATTTCGTGCGCCTGATGGAGCGGTCTCACGATAATCAATCGCAGTAACATCTCCATTATGATTCCGCACGAGCATAAAACCACCACCGCCAATATTTCCTGCTTGCGGAAATACTACTGCCAACGCGAAAGCAACTGCAACAGCAGCATCAACGGCAGTGCCTCCCTTTTGTAAAATCCGTAAACCGATGTCACTAGCAATATCACTGTCTGTTACGACGATACCATTGCGGAAACCGGCAGGTTCTGCAATTTCGGCAGACACACACAATGAAATAAATACGCTCCCAAACAGGAGGAAAACACAAAATATCGTATGGTGCTTATTCATGAGAACCTCCTATTAATATAGTGGTCAGAATGCTCGCAATTAAAACCATTGTTGCAGAATATGTAGCGAAAGCTTATAATAAAACTGTAAAAAAAACAACAGCATGCGCGAATAGTAACCAGGAGCATCGGTAGAATGAAAAAAACAAGACGTGAATTTCTCATAAAGAGTGGATGTGGAGCGGGCGCATTGTGTTTGTCTGGAATAATGGGTGAGCATTTGTTTGCCACGCTGGAAGAAACCCAGCCATTTAAATTTCAATTTGCTAAGACTGAGGATTTTCCTGCGAAAGAAGCCATGTACTATAAAAAATTGGATGCAAAGAAAGTAGAATGCGAGTTATGTCCGCAGGAATGCAAGGTAGCGGATCTTGAACGAGGCACCTGTGGAGTAAGAGAAAATCATGGAGGTACCTACTACACGCTCGTACATTCGCGACCCTGTTCCATTCATGTTGATCCGATAGAAAAAAAACCACTCTTCCATTATTTGCCGGGCACTCAAGCATTATCTATTGCTACTGCTGGATGCAATATAGAATGTAAATTCTGCCAGAATTGGGAAATATCGCAATTCAGACCAGAACAAATTAAAAGTGTGTATTTACCGCCTGAACGTCTTGCGCAACTTGCTAAAAATAATTATTGTCCTACTATTTCCTATACCTATACAGAACCGGTAGTATTTTATGAATATGTTTATGATACTGCGGTAGAGGCAAAAAAATTACAGGTCGGCAATGTGATAATTTCCAATGGATATATTAAGGAAAAACCACTGGTTGAATTATTAAAGCATCTTTCGGGTGTAAAGATTGATTTCAAGGCATTCACAGAAAAATTTTATGTAGAAGCATGTCGCGGACATCTCCAACCGGTCTTAGACACTCTCATTACATTACAGAAATCAGGGATATGGTTTGAACTGGTAGTTCTCATTATTCCAACATTAAATGATACCGAAAAAGAATACAGGGACATGACGAAATGGATATACAAGAACCTTGGAGGAGATGTGCCTGTTCATTTTACGCGGTTTCACCCGATGTATAAATTATTGAATCTGCCCTCTACCCCAGTTACGACCCTTGAGACAAGCAGGAAAATAGCGCAGGAAGAAGGATTGAACTATGTTTATATAGGTAATGTGCCGGGGCATGAAGGAGAACATACCTACTGTCCGAAATGTCAGAAAATTGTCATTAAAAGAATTGGATTTCAAATACTGGAAATGAACCTGAAGAATGGAAAATGCAAGTTTTGTGAACAGGTTATTCCTGGTGTTTGGCAGTAGGCTTATCATGCGAAATATGAAAAAGAAATGAAAAGAGCATTGATTTTATATGAGTAATGCGGTAAAATGACATGTGAAAAGATATTTGGAACGATATTATGACATTTGAAAAAATGTGCATGCTTTCTGAACATGCAAAATTAACGTTTACAAGGAGGTGTCATGAAAAAATATCTGTCAATTGTAATGGTGATAGCATTGCTGACTGGCTATGCTATTGGTTCAGTTGGAGACGATCAAAAGACATCCTACATTTCACTCAAATCGTATGTTTTTGATACACATAGCGGAGAACCTGTTGTTGCGGATAATTTGAAAGCGCAATTTAATGATGGAGACAATTTTAATTATGTTCTTGTGAAATTTCCCGGTCCATTGACAGCACAAAATTATAATTCATTAAAAAGAACTGCCGAAAATATTTATACATACCTACCTTATTTTGCTTATCTTGTCAAGCTTGACAACAGCAAATTTGCATCTGTACAATCAGCGACGGGAGCAAGCTGGGTTGGTTTATATCATCCGGCGTACAAGATATCCAGTGACATAGCAGCGGTGAAGGCAACGGATCAGCGCGAATTATATATAGTAATGATACATGTATTTCCCGATGCGAATCTTGAGCGCGTAGTAGAAAGGATACAGGAACTGGGAGTACCGAAGATCGAAGGGTATGGATATAATCCCTTTTTCTCGCGGATACGCATTTTATTATCACCGGAGAGAGTGGTAGCGTTAAGAGAAGAGATAGCGAAGATAAAGGATGTATTCTGGCTTACATGGGAACCTAAGTATGTTTTTTACAATGACACGACGATATGGGTGGGGCAATCGGGAGTATCAGGCGGACAAACCACGCCGGTATTTTCTCATGGTATTTATGGTGAAGGACAAATAATATCAGCACTTGATACGGGTATTGATGCTGATTCGTGTTATTTCTGGGATCCTGCCAAGGGAGTATTACCGCCGCGGAACGAATGTAATGGAGGAACGGTAGTAGATCTTACGCAGCGCAAGGTAATAGCGGTTGATTTTCTCTGGAGTACTGAATGCAGTGGCGGTATTTCGAATACGGAATGGGATACACAGGATCACGGTACTCATGTAGCCGGGATAATGACTGGCGATAATTTTGCAAATCCAAAAATACATGATCCTGGTGATGGGATGGCTCCAGGGGCACTATTAGTAATGCAGGATTGCGGATTTCAAACGAATAATTGCGCAGATTGTCCCGGGATAGGATGCCCAGTTATAGATTTGAATCCAATTTTTTTGCAGCCTTACAATCAGGGAGTGAGGATTCATTCTAATTCGTGGGGAGATAATGAAAATGCACCGGTTCAGAACAATTATACCACTGCCAGTGAAGACGTGGATCAATTTATGTGGAACCATCCGGAATTTTTATTATTTTTTGCTGCGGGCAATTCAGGACCGGGAGACGACTCTGTAGGCAGTCCCAGCACGGCAAAGAGTTGTGTTTCGGTTGGAGCAACAGCAAGAGGAACGAGCGCAGAAAGCCTTGCTTCCTTTTCGAGTTGGGGTCAAACAGATGATAACCGCATAAAACCAGAAGTAACGATTCCCGGCAGTAATATCATTTCTGCAAATAATGACGGCAGTGTAACTACATATAACTGCAATACGCAATCAATGAGCGGAACGAGCATGGCTTGTCCCGCCGCGGCAGGTTTGACGGCGTTGATACGCCAATATTACACGGAAGGCTGGCATCCGAGCGGGGCGAAAAATCCACCAGATGGCTTTACTCCTACCGCTGCAATGTTGCGAGCATCCGTAGTGAACTCCGCACAGAATATGACAGGCGTGACTAGTCCAATTCCTTCTAATCCGCAAGGCTGGGGCAGAATATTACTCGATAACCTGATGTACTGGACAGGCGAAACACGGAAATTATTTGTGACCGATGATAGTGGTTTTCCAACAGGCTCCACTTCAAGCAAAACCTGGCAATTCAATGTCACGTCCAGCTCGGTACCTTTTAAAGTAACCATAGCATGGACTGATTATCCATCGACACCAGCAGCAAGCCCGCATATTAATAATGATATTGATTTGACAGTAACAGCGCCTGGCGCCGTTATCTATCGAGGCAATGTATTTTCCGGCGGACAATCAACTACTGGCGGAAGCGCAGATAGATTGAATACGCTGGAACAAGTCTTGCGCTTAACACCAGCAACGGGAACATACACTATTACCGTGCAGGCTTATAATATTCCAAACGGACCGCAGCCCTTTGCTCTTGTCGTAACGGGAGCAATTACTTCACCAACGCCTCATGCTTCGCACCAGAGTAATGCTGTGACTGATACTTGCGCTTCTGGAGGTCCCGGAAATAACAATGGTATTATTGATCCGGGCGAATCTGTTCAAGTAGCTGTTACACTTATCAATGATGGAATTGGAAATCTTACCAATATTAACGGCACGCTCAGCACTGCTACTTCTGGTGTCACAATTAATGATAATAATGCTTCATTCCCGAATATACCGAATGGCGGTACCGGAACATCAATTGCTCCTCACTTCACCTATAGTGTTTCAAATACGTTTACATGCGGAAATCCAATCGATTTTAGCCTTGCACTTGCATACACGGAAGGTTCTAATAATACTTCATTCCAGCACACGGTAGGTAATATGACCACTACCACTCTTCTGAATGAAGATTGGGAAACTGGTTCCGATGGTTGGTCAATGACTGGTTTGTGGCATCTCACTACCCAAGCAGCACAGGCATGCATGGCCGAACCGTATCCTTCCCCCGTTACGGTCGCCTACTATGGTCAGGATTCAACATGTAATTTTAATACCGGTGCTACTACAAGCGGTAATTTGGACAGAACTACACCTGTCCCCGGAATAACTGCTAGTTCACAATTATCCTTCATGTATGTCTATCAAGGTGAAGGTTCCACCAGCTACGACCGTGCGTATGCTTACGTATCACCGGATGGAACAACATGGACCCAGGTCTGGACAGTCGGTTCAGCAGCTCAATTAACATGGATTTCGTCCGGTAATCTCTCACTTGCTACATGGGCTGGTCAGTCAATTCGTGTGAGATTCAGATTCGATTCTGTAGATGGTACTCTCAATACTTACCTCGGTTTTGCCGTGGATAATGTTCAGGTCAGCGGTTCGTCCTGGAATTGCAATGTATGTAATGTTGTTGTTGGTCCTCCCGGTCGTGTTCTGAGTAATTTAAACGTCGCGAAATCAGGCGCCAACCTGAACTTGACATGGGTCGCACCAGGTGGCACCTGTACTACTACAGGCTATGGTGTTTATCGAGGTACACTTCCGCTTACTGCTTATAATCATGCATCATTGAGTTGTGCCGTGACAGGAACTTCCTTCTCCACGGCTCAAGATACTGGCAGTTATTATTTCCTTGTTGTCCCACTGAATACAACTAATGAAGGTTCATATGGCACGGATTCAGCAGGCAGCCAAATACCGCCTGCTTCAACCCCATGCAAACCACAACTTCTTACTGCCTGTAATTAATTTCAACCTGGATATATAGCGGGGGTGAATGAATTATCATCACCCCCCTTTTTATTTTTGCGAGTTCTGCGAAGAAGAATGAAGCAATCCCGAACGGAATGTAATAAAATAGGGGACAGCCACCTATTTTTCGTAGAAAAATAGGTGGCTGTCCCCTATTTTGCACAGGAGAAGCGACTCCATGACAAAAAAGATATTTTTTCTTACTACAAGCCTGCTGATATTTTTATTGTGTTCCCTGCTGCTCCTTTCCGAACCAGAAAAAGAAATTACGCTTACCTCCTCCAGCAGCACAGACAACACACTGAACCAGTTTGAAAATGCCTATGTACCAGTATATTCCGGCGTTAGCCCACGGATTCTTGCCTATAACCTGCCTCTTGATTTGAATAGAATCATTAATTATGAAGACATAGTTACAAAATTAGGACTTGATGAAACGGCAAAAAATGCGATTAAGGAAAATGGATTTGCTATTGTGCCGTACGGTAAAATAGATGATATAGTTCAGCCATACAAAAATTTAAAAGAACAGGATATTCCTGTTTTCGTTACCTCAGACACACTTCTGCATCTTTATCATATTCAATTTGATGAAACGTTAAAGCAAATAGAAGAGAAAACATTTTACCCGGACTTACTCAACATGAGTAAAGCGTTCATGAAAAAATTTATTGAGCAGTACAAGGAATCGGAAGGAGAGGTGAAAGAAGCGGCACGGCGCACTATCGGCTTTTTTGCGGTAGGGGTGAAACTGCTCGAGCCTGACGTTGAGATACCCGGAATGGTAGAAAAAGAAGTACAATGGGAACTAGACCATATTCAGCAACACACAGGTTTTCCGGGAGATCCTTTTAATCCCGCCGATATTTCTGAAGTTGAACAGAACTCTTTATTTCATTACATGGAGGATTATTCACAATATGTGCCGCGTGGGCATTACACGAGAAGCGAAGCACTGCAGAAGTATTTTAAGGCGATGATGTGGTACGGACGCATGACATTTCTCATGAAAGGCAGGGAACCTCATGGACCGATTGCACCTCCGGCAAAAGCACTACTATCCCCCGCAGATGCGAAACTGCAAACGATGCAGGCATGTATGATAGCGGCATTCATGGATAAGATACCCGTGGGTAAACGAACCGCTTTAGCAGTATGGAACCGAATATACACGGTGACCGCTTTTTATGTCGGCACTTCGGATGATTTATCTATAAATGAATACAGGGAAGCAATTCAAAAAGTGTTTGGCAGTAAAGTGTTGTTGAGTGAACTTGCAAACGAGAAAAAGCTGTTTGCATTAAAAACGGAACTGGCAAAATTACCATCACCGAAAATATATGGAGGTACGGGACAGAGCGGTATTGTTGTGGGAGAGGGAGTTCTTTTTACCCCGGAACATTTGGATGATATTCTTGTGAATACAAAGGGCATGCGTTTCATGGGACAAAGATTTGTTCCCGATTCTTACATCATGAGTCAGCTCGTATCACCTGCTGCGGGTGATTACACCGGGACACGTGAACCGCGCCCCTTTACATGGATAAAAATACCGAACGGAGAAGTTCGAGGATTTCCAAGAGGACTTGATATGATGGGTTTTCTCGGATGCACGCGCGCAAAAGAAATTCTCCAGGAATCAGGTGATATCGAATATTCATACTACGATAAGCAATATAATAAATTAAAAGAAGAATTTCTTGCATTTGAATTAAAAGATTGGAACAAGAATCTTTATTGGAGCTGGCTCTATACATTAAAGGCGCTACTCATGGATTTTGGACCGGGCTATCAGGGATTCATGAGAACAAAAGCCTGGCATGATAAGGAACTAAATGCTGCGCTCGGTTCCTGGACGGCTCTGCGTCATGATACGATACTGTTTGTCAAGCAGAGCTATACACCGACATTGGCGAGGGAATCTGTCGCTTTAGATATTCAGCATGAAAATCCTGTTGTCGGGTACGTGGAGCCGGTTGCAGATTTTTATGCACGACTTCTTGCTCTTACCAGGATGACAACAAAAGTTTTGAAGACAATGGAAGTGCTCGATGATGCGTCTGAAGCAAGATTGAATGGTCTTGAAGATATGCTTGGAAGATTACTCGAAATTTCGAAAAAGGAATTGCGACAGGAACTGCTCAATGACAACGATCATATGTATATAAGGCGTTTTGCGGAGCAGATGGAAATAGCAATAGCTGGTGCTGGTTCAAAAGCAATGAAAACGACCATCGTGGCGGATGTGCATACCGATCAGAATACAAAGCAATGCCTGGAAGAGGCAACCGGGTATGTGCAATTGATAGTAGCGGCGTATTTATTACCGGGTGGAAGTGTAGAAGCCGCTGCAGGACCAGTGTTTTCCTATTATGAATTCAAGCATCCGATGGCGGATCGCTTTACCGATGAAAAATGGCAGGAGATGCTCAAATCAGGCAAAGCACCGGACAAACCGTTTTAGAAAAATGGATTAGAGGATTCAAGGAGTCAAATGCTGGCGAACGCATCATTCGCTAGTTCCACTGATTCCTTGTTCGGGATATATTGTAGGGGCGAACAACAAGGTTCGCCCTTGTATTTTTTACTCTTATCTCTGGGTGCCCCGCAAGGAGCATGAACGACTTCGTGGTTTATTTTTTTTTGCCAAAAATGCACGAATTTCAAGACCAAGCGCCCATTCCCTAGTCCCTAGTCCCTAATCCCCATTCCCTAGTCCCTAGTCCCTAGTCCCTAGTCCCTAGTCCCTAGTCCCTAATCCCCATTCCCTATTCCCTATTTAGGGAGTATGGAATTAATTTAAAGAACGTGGTAATATAAGGAGATGGAAATTTTTAAAGTCAAATCTTTAAAAAAACAAGAATGAAAGAAGGAGAGGATTAGGTATGAATATTGAGAAAATCAGAGAATTATTTCCCGTGATAAAAGAATGGATTTATTTTAATCATGCTACAGGAAGTCCTCTTACTATTAAAACGATGGAAGCAATGAATGAAGTGCTGGAGGATATGAAACTGCATGGTGTGATGCATTATACAAACTGGGTGAAAAAAGTCGAGGAATTGCGTGAAAATGTTGCACAATTAATCAATGCAGACAAAGAACGTGTGGCTATTATTACTAATTATATACAGGGTGTTAATATTGTGTCGAACGGGTATGATTGGAAAGAAGAAGATACAGTTGTTTTATCGAATGCAGAGTATGAATCATTGATCTATAATTGGTTGAACCTTGCCTCGAAAGGTGTAATTGTTAAATTTGTTTCCTCCACGGATGACAGGGTGGCAGTTGAAGATATAATGAAGGCAGTGGACAAGTATACCCGCATGATAATCTTAAGCCATGTGCAATATAATAATGGGCATCGTGTGTCATTCAAAGAACTGTCTGCATTTTGTAAAGAAAGGGACATTTTACTGGTAGCGGAAGGCACCCATAGCTTGGGAGCGATAAATTTTAATGTAGAACAGGAAGGGGTTGATGTACTCATTGCATCAGGGAATAAATGGTTATTAGGACCTGAGGGGTGCGGTATTTTATATTTGTCAGATAAAGCATTGGAAAAACTCCCTGCTACAACCATAGGTTGGCGCAATGCGGATTACGGCGAAGATAGTTCAGCATATCCTATCCGGTTTTATGAATCTGCACGAAAATATGAACCGAGCGGTTTGTCGATGATAGGGGTATATGGATTAAATGCGGCAGTGCAATTGCTCCTGGAAACAGGCATGTTAGAAATTGAAAAAAGAGTGTTGGATCTGAGCAGTCATCTCGTTGCACAGCTCCAGAAAAAAAATTATGAAATTTACGGAAGTGTCGAAAGAGATAAAATGTCTGGAATCGTCAGCTTTTACAATAAGCTGATCCCGGCAAAAGATATTCGAAATACACTCCTGAAACACAATATTGCGGTTGCAGAAAAAAGAAATTACGTAGTTGCAGGCTTGCATTTTTATAATACAGAAGAAGAAATTAATAAAATGATTTCCCTGCTTGAATAGTGAGGGTGAATAAGAGGAGCTAAAAATTATGTGGATGAAAAAATATTTCCCAAGAAGGCTTTGTTTTTTTCAGAAAGGCGATAATGTTTCATATATAATGCATAGTGTTATTCCAATAATCCTGCTGGGCATTATTGTTATGCTTTGTATGCCTGGTTTTGCTTCAGCACAAACACAAGAAACTCCTGCAAACCAGGCTGATAAAGACTATAATTTTGCCATGGAATGCATTCAGATGAGTCAAATAAATAAGGCAAAGGAAATGATTATAAAAGTGCTGGAACTGCAACCGGATTCCATGAAGATTCACCGGCAATATCAGAACATGTTTCCCTATAAAGATATTATTGATTATTATCGGAAACAATATGAAGCGAACAAGGAGAATCCTCTATGGGTTTATCTTTATTACCGGTTATTGACCAAGGATGATTTTCAGGAAGGATGCAAAGGAATTCGAGAAGCTGAAAAAAAATTTCCCGATTTTGTTTATTTACAGTTAGCATCGACTACGTGTGATGTGGCGAATTTAAACTGGGCGGGAGCACATGTGGGCTTAAACAATATCATGAAGCGCCAGGATGCACCAGTCGATGCCTTCGAGAATGCACTTCGCCTGTATTCATTAAGTGAAAATACAAACCTCTTGCTTCCAACATGTAAAGATGGTATCACCAGGTTTCCGGAGGAACCGTCACTTTATAAATTATGTCTCGGATACTCCGATGAAATTGTCCCTCCTTCAGAAAAAAAGATACTCCTGGAGAAAGCGTATACTACTTTTGCAGAAAGTCATCAACTGGGAGAAATTTTGTTCATTTATGCAAGAGCATTGAAGGATGAAAAAGAAAAATTTGACTATATGCATAAACTCTGGCAAAAATACCCTTCGAACAAAATCAGCACCAGTATTTTCTCTATAATGTGGGCATTCTATTCAAGAAATAAAGAAGAAGAACTTCTCCCCCTTGCCAAAGCCGTTCTCCAGAAAGACAGGGTGGGCGACGCATTTATGTATGCCACCGCAGTAAGTCATTTAATAGAAAAATGGAAAAATACCATTCCGGAATTAGAAAAATTTGTAAATACCGTGAACATCAGCGAATTTAACTGGCAAGGTGTTCTTATTCTTACCGAACAAGCAACACAAAATAAATTAATGATAAAGAAACTGGAAGCCATATTTCCAGAATTAATAAACCGTATAAAACAGGAACAGAATATTTCAAAAGATTACCTGTTCAGAGCATATATTTCCGCTGCACACTATTACATGCTTGCGAAAAATAATGCGAAAACATATGAATATTACCGGATAGCTCTTCTCTGGAATGAATCATCCTTCAGCGAAAGTAATTGGATTGAATACCTCGATATTTTAAATACGATAAAGAAGAAATCCGAATTATTGTCTGCCTCTGCATCTTGCTATTCGT
>Ga0154622_1132_pt7 | contig 14909 bp, 6 predicted proteins | sample Rifle2008BG13ft_FD_116051 | JGI IMG/M metagenome (GOLD analysis project Ga0154622, IMG submission 116051) | Candidatus Fischerbacteria bacterium RBG_13_37_8
TCTGGGCAATCTTTAATGCTACCTCCTCATCACGCGGCTCCGTTTCCCGGATAGCTGAAGGGATTATGTATACTTCCTTTAGATCAGCAAAACTGTAGGCATCGACGAATATCCCGGAGAGTGTTTCCAGGCCTTCCTGATTGATGGAATGGACCAGCAGTGGCGCTCGCGTGCGGCTTTTCCTGGGATGAGTATCTTCCTCGTCGGGATGGGACGGAGCATCCATGCTGAGAGACCATCCCGTCACGCCTGCGCTCTGGTCATCCGCTAACAGGATGAAATCCACTCCTTTTAATTCCGATGCTAACCGCTGTCGCCAGGTTCCTGATATATTTCCTATGACTACAATTAAGTTCAGTTGCTCATTATAAGACCTGTTCATTTCCTCTAACGCACTGCGAATGGATTCTATAGGGTTCCCAATAGCTGCTCCCTCCATCTTTTCGGGATGGATCTGCTGAATAATAGCAGAATCAGTCACACCAATGATTCCCATTTGCAAGTCTCCCTGTTGTATGACAAGGTAACGCGAAAAGAGAGCTTTTCCATCCTTGACCAGGTTAGCGCTTATCAGGGGGACACCAGCTTTTTCGGCTTCCTGCGTCAGTATGCTAACTCCTGCAGAAAGCTCGTTTAGCCCGGGCACTAATCCGCGGAGTTTCAATTTTGCTGCTACCTCCCATGAGATAGCCCTGAACTTATCAGCTTTACCGGGCGTGCTAGATTCTATTTCCTCCACCAGGTTGCCGCCGTCTAACCATGCAATGCTCTCGTTCCCTTCTTCTTCCTGGATCTTCTCTATCAATCTTGCCCTTCTGCTGCCATCATTGGATGGCCGCGCTAACGTATAGAGTTTGTGAAAAGTGCCGTTTAAATTGACACTGACCTTCTCCACAAATCGGTTTTCCCATGCCTCGGGATTGGTTTCTAATGTCCAATCAAGCTGATTTTCTTCCGGAAATTCCAGCATAAGAGCCTTCTGCCCTCCATCCGCTACAACCTCCCGAAGCTTGCACACTGACCACTTCATGCTCTTTAGATCCTTCGGCTCCACTACTGGCTTCAAAACCTCACCCACACCCCGCTCCTTCAGCATTGCCATTGCAGTGCGCGCCGGAAGACCTTCCGCCTGCGCCAGTTGATCCAGCGCCTCAGAAGCAAACATCCCGCATTTTGTCTTGTCAGGTTCAAAACTGATCTCGGAAGCACTCATCAGCACCCATTTGCGATCACATAAATCCTTTTCTATCTTTGGATTAGAAGCCATGAATTTTCTAAACTCAGCCACACTCCAGGGTGGGTCCTTGAAAATAATCCGATTGCCATGCTTATAAAAGTTCACATCGAAACCTTCCTTCATGACATGCCCTATTCCTTCTCTGCTTTGTTTCAGAACCTCTTCCAGCGATTGCACTCCCTTGATCTCGTTCGACCAGGACGAAAATCCACCAGTGTTCCCCGTGATAATCAACTGAAGTTTCTTCATTGTCGCCTGGGAAGATGTTTCATCCCCCGCCTGACACATTGATATATTCAATAGAAACATGATGATAAGCGCAATACCGCTTACCTGTAATAGCATCTCTGCTCTTTCATTTTTAGATTCTACTTTGTCCCTGCTTTGTGCCTTTGAGAGAAGGCACATAGGTCCACCCATACACTTTGTGCCTTTGTGCCTGCTAATAATAGGTGAAAATTTTAAATGTTTTTGGCTATTGCTATTTGTCTGAAATACGCAAAAATACATAAGCTGCGCTGTTATCATTATTTTTCAACGGGCGGTTGCGACTTTTTGAGAATAAAGACGAAATCGCCCGTATCAAGATGAGGATCCTTTATTTTGCCGAACTGAGGATGCTGCTTGGGATTATAATCAGGTACTTTTCTCGTTAGTATCGTCCCAAGCTCCGAACCCGTAAGGTACCCATCCTCATGCTGACTTCCCTCTATCCCTTTTAATGCTTTGATAAATACTTCCTTGAAAAAGCTTCTATCCGGAACTGGTTCATCAGCCATCCCCGCTGTTATGAATTCTCGTACAGGATTTCTGATCGATTCATTTATCGCTTCAGGAGCAATATCGCCTCTTAAGCTCAATATAGATCCTGAAAAGCAACTGTCAAACATAAAGAGTACATGCTTGCTTTTAAATAATTTTGCATAATCAATAATTTCGGTCATTCTTGTTGCTTTTTGCATGAATAAACTATAATTGTCTTTGGGTTGTGGAGTATCAATCATTAAAATGTATCCCAGGTTTTCTCCCCCGGCAACTTTTTCAGTATATCCATGTCCTGCATAATAGATAAGAATTTGAGCATCTTGATCCTGCCCCTTTCGTGCAATGAAATCAGACATAGTCTTTCTGAATCCACCCGAGTCAAGGTTTTTTGTTATCTCTACATTAAATCCTAAATCTTCCAGTACTTTCGCTACTTCTTCAATATCCGTGACCGTATATTCAAGCTTTCGAAAATATTCATAATCAGAATTGCCAACAAGCAAGGCATAGCTTGCTGAATAAAGCTGTGACATCCTCGTTAATTTCGGATTTGTTACGAAACTGCCTCTATCAGCCTGCTCTGGTTGTAACGTCGCTACTGGCTGGCTTTTTTTAGCAGTCTCCAGTTTCTTGTTTATATAATACTTCCAGGAAATAATAAAACCGGTAATAACAAAAATAATTATTACGAATGCAAGAGATAATTTTTTTACCGTTTTTGCCTTTCTCGCATGCATAACTTTTTTTGAATCAGCCATTATTGCAGTGTCTCCAGCTTTTTCAACTATTACTTCTTCCGCAGGGAGAGAAGCTTTGCTTTGAATATCAGAAACTGCTTTTTGTGCATCTAAACCAGAAATACCACCTTCCAAATCTATGAGCAAATCCCCTGCGCTCTGATAACGATTATTTATATCTCTTTCCAGACATTTAAGAATAATGTCATTGATTTTTTGCGGGATGGCAGGATTAAGAATACGCGGAGATATGAAAGATTCTTTCAATACTTTTTCTTCAAATCCGGGTCCCGAATATGGCAACTTGCCAGTAAGCATTGCATAGAAAATAACTCCTATTGAATATATATCAGATGCAAACACAGGTTTACACAAAAATTGTTCCGGTGCCATATAGGGTGTAATACTTAAGGATGTGTTTGCAAGCTGTCCATATTCCAATAATTTTGCTGTACCTAAATCGCTTAGCCTTACCCTGTTATTCTTCTCAATCAATATATAATGAGGCATGAGATTCCTGATGATAATGGAATTCATATGCGCATATTGAACTGCTGAAGCAATCTGCTTTATTATTTCAGTAGCTCCTTTTACTTCCAGTTTCTTTTTTTCTTTTAACAGATCAACAAGAAATATGCCATCAACATGCTCAATTACCATGAAAAAAATATCATTATACACTTCGGCAGCTATTAATTTAACAATATTTTCATGATCCAGTTTTGCTAATAGCTTTGCTTCTGCAAGCAGGTTCACAAGTTCCTTTCCTGAAAAATGGGGAATTTTAATGGTAACTAATTTATCAAGCCATATATCTTTCGCATCATAAATATGAGCAAAAGAGTCACTCACGATTTTCTTTATTATTGCATATTTGCCCATTTTCTCACCGGGTGATAACTTCCCCGGATCAAGTTTTATTTCATTGTTATTAATAATGTGCTGATTATCAGTCATAATTTTCTATTTTTAATTTCATTTTTTTTGTGAAACCAGAATTACTCAATTTTATTTTGATAAAAGAACTTTCTGCCATTTTGCAACTCATCAGCATTATATCCTTCATTATAGATGCAATCATTGGTATACCTGCATCCTGTAACATTGTACAGGATGCAGGTATTTTTATAGTTTCTGCATAATTGCTGATCTTCCATATCAAATGATACAATGTCAGCCTACTATTATTTGCTGTTCTTCGACCTTGAATCTGTCATTTTAGTGGTCTTGTCTCTTTTGATCCTCAACGCGTGCACTTGCCGTCATATGCTTTTTGCACCTGTGACTGGAGCCGTATGCAATCATTGCCATAGGTTTTTCCATCACAGCCACATACCTCTTTAGTATCCGGTACTAAACAGTTGCTCGGTATTGACTTGCATACACCCTGTAAATCAGCGCCTTCGCATGACCTTAGAGCAGTAATATCACAATACTCACCCCTTGAACAAGGTTCCGCTGTTATACCACCACATGTTTTTACCGCTGCCTTGCACTCTCCATCATGCGCTTTTTGCACCTGAGCCTGCTGCCGTACACAATCATTGCCATAGGTTTTTCCATCACAACCACATACTTGTTTCATATCCGGCACTAAACAACTTTTCGGCACTGCTACGCATACGCCCTGAAGATCCGCTCCCTCACATGCATTGAGAGCAGTTATATCACAATATTCGCCTCTGGGACAAGGTTCTGCGCTTATGCCTCCACATTGTTTCACCGGGGTCGCTCCTCTCGCGGGCTGCTTCTGCTGCGCCATCAACACACTAGCTAATGCAACAACTACCATTAGTAAGAACACTGTATGAACCCATCTGTTCATGAGAAAAGATTTTGAAGACCATTTTATCATGGTAAACCTCCTTTATTTATACTGAATTTGCTTCATCAAAATTCTGAGATCATGTTTCATATAGTTTACATTTTTCCCAAAACTTTATAAAACTCCATGTAGTTTTTCCAGCTAATCCATAAGCAAAGCTTAAAATAAGTTGTACTTTCCTATTATCTGTCTAAATTTTCTCTACTCAGTTTCTTGCTTTACAAGTGCTGATTTCATGCTCTTTATTTTACCTTTCTGATATCATATTGTCAATATTGAACCATGTAACTTCACTCTTGTTATAAAATACTATTCTCCTTTGATCAACATTTATGCCAAATCATAAAATGCAAACCTGGTGTCGATCGGTGAACTGCTGGGAGATTTTTACTGAGCCAAAATGCGCAGGGTTGCTGAATGCCACCCATGCAACTGTTCGCCACTTTCCAAAAATGCCTTTTAATAGAAAAGTCCAAGCAAAGTTATGTCCTGGGGCATTCACCCTTTTTGGGATTCTTTCTTCGTCTTCATCATGATAGTTTGATTGTATTATGTGATTGAACTCTTTTGGAAGACAATACTTAAGTTTCGGGCTGACATCTGAGCAATCTCGATTAAACTAATCCTCATAAAGAAGCGTGAAATAAGATTTAGACGCCTCACATAAAGCACAATTATCCGGCGCCTGCGCAACTTCATGCACATACCCGCAATTTGTACACTGCCACTTGGAAACTCGCTCACGTATATAGAGCCGATTTGATTCCAGATTCCTCAGAAGCTGTGAAAACCTCTTCTCATGATATTTCTCGATTTCTGCAATAAGCAGAAATACTTCGGCAATATCTTTGAATCCCTCCTCCTGTGCTATTTGTGCAAATTCCGGATATACTACTTCGTATTCCATTTTTTCGCCTGCAATTGCAGACTCAAGATTTTCCTTCGTTGTACCAATAGCATTTGCAGGAAATGATGCTTTGATTTCGATAGACCTGCTATCTCCTAAAAAAGAATATAATTTCCGGGCATGTTCCCGCTCATTATCCGCTGCAACTGAAAAAGCCTCTGCTATTTGATGCAAACCTTCATTTTTTGCCTGCAAAGAATAAAACGTATAGCGGTTTCTCCCCTGCGATTCACCAGCGAAAGCAGTCAAAAGATTCCTCTCTGTACGGGATCCTTTTATATTATCCATACATTGCTCCTGTTATCATGAAAATCTCTTTCATCTTAAACTACCCTCCTGCTCCTGTCAAGCGGCGGGGGTCGGACCCTAACATTAGACACTTCGCTAACGCACTCCTGCAAAGCATTTCAACGACACTTGTTAAAAATTCAGCAAAAAACGAAAAGTGCCTTTTAACTCCTAATGTACTTCATTGGTTTACGTATCATATGAACCTAACGTTGGGCTACTACACTCTCCTCCTGAATACATCGGTACTGAGATACTTTAGGCCAGAATCCACCATCAACGTAGCTATTTTGGCTTCTGGCCCTAATCGCTCTGCTACTTTTATCGCTGCTTCTACATTCGCTCCAGATGACGTTCCGGCAAAAAGACCTTCCTCACAAGCTAAACGTCTGGTCATAGCTTTCGCATCATCCGTTTTCACAGCAATTATTTCATCCACGAAACCTGGATCCCACAGCGGCGGCGTGTAACCAATTCCTACTCCTTCGATTTTATGAGGGCCCGCCTTACCACCTAACAATACTGAAGATTCCCCTGGCTCGACAACTATTATCTTAATCCTGGGATTGTAACGTTTTAATACTGTTGCTACACCTCGCGATGAAGCCGCAGTGCCAACACATTGAACAAATGCATCAACCTCTCCATTCATTTGGCTCCAGATTTCCTCAGCCAACGGATAATAGCCTGCAATGCTGTCGACATTGTTAAGCTGGTCAGTCCAATATGTGTGAGGTCTCTGACTATATTCTCTTGCAGCTTCAATCATATCTAAAATCAACTTCTTTGTGGTAAGGCCGCCTTCACTCGGTATCAGTGTAAGTTCTGCACCAAATGCCGTCATCTGATTCAACTTATCCTGACTAAAAGCATCGGAAGAAATAATATGAAGGTGGTACCCTTTCGCAACACAAATTAATGCCAGTGATATGCCCGTACTGCCACCTGTGTACTCAACAATGGTATCCCCTGGTTTTAATCTGCCATCCTCCTCTGCCCTGGAAATCATAGCCTGTGCCGCACGATCTTTCATACTGCCTGTCGGATTTTCCCATTCAAGTTTCGCAAATACCTTCGCACAACCTGGCGGAACAACATTATGTAACTGCACCAATGACGTGTTCCCAATGGCCTGCAAAATATTACCTGTATTCATTTTATCTTTCTCCTTACATTTTTAAAGAACAATCTCATGTCTCAGATTCTGTTTCAAACACTATAGCAAATTTTATCAGAAAATCAATTTTTGATGAAATTTTGCAAGGTGCTTTCAGGATACACATGGGGTCTACCTTTACATAGTGGCTAATGTTTAGGTCCGACCCCACTCCCAATTGATATTGAGCTGGTATTGCTATACAATGAGCATTTATTGTCAGAGGAGTAACAGAATATGAAAAAATACCGTTCCATTATTTTGGTGGTGATAATGGTAATACTTTTTGCTGGCGGCAAAGGCATTACCAGTCAGGATAAAGACATTGACAAGACAAAATCTTTAATTGCATCGGCAGCAAGCAATGCTGTTATTCAGAAAGAATTGATCAAAGTCAAGCAGGATATCAGTGCAGTAAACTATTATGTTCAATTTGGCAATGAAAGCAGAGTAAGTTTGACGAAGCGAATACACGCACTGGAGGTTCGTCTGTTCATCATTGAAAATCAGATCAGGCAATCATCCCTAAAAGATAAAGAAGCTTTTCTTAACAGGGTGGAGGAATTAGAGATAATGTTAGGAACAGTGGAAGATCAGGCTGCTTCAGTACGACGGCACGCACCGAGAGACAAAATTACCTTACCGGCTCCTCACCACAAAATAGCACAGGTACCTGTTCCGGCTCAGCAGACGATAATCAAACCGGTACTCATTCATCCAGATTTACAGTTCACGAAATACCTCTTCGCTACTAGTAAGCAAATAAATCTGCCAGTAGCGACCGTATTTTCCGAGAACAAGGCTCCTGCTAATTTTCCCGACAGCATGCAAAATAGCGTAATGATGAAGGTTACTCACGATAAAGCAGGAATTCAGCAGAATAGCAGCCTGTATCATCAAGCAATTTCTTCAATTCGTACAAGATCCATGCAATCATCTAAAAGAGTAGGCTCGCTTCAAACTGGCTCAATTTCCGGAATCGCGACTGATGCAGATACCATGGCTTCCCTGAACAATATTGAAGTCCGGATTTATGACCAGAGCGGTAACCAGGTTAGCTCTGCTTACACAGACCTTACCGGAGCTTACACTGCCGGGGGATTATCTACCGGCACCTATTATGCGCGTACCCGGAATTTGCAGGGTTATCAAAATGAACTCTATGACAATAATCTATGTTTAAATTGCGATGTGACGCAGGGAACGCCGATTTCAGTAACTGATGGCAGTGATACTCCAAATATTGGCTTTGCACTGACTGCCGGCGGTACTATCACAGGTACTATCACCGATGCTGGTACAGATGCTCCTCTGCAAGATATATCCGTGAGTATTTTCGATTCGACAGGCAGGTCAGTCGTAGATGGTATTACCGATGTTTCGGGCAATTATGTTCTTGATGGAGGATTACCCTCAGGAACTTATTATGCTGTCACCGGCAACAATCTTGGATATCAAAATGAATTATTTGATGATAACAAATGTCTCAGTTGCAATGTTCTGCAAGGAACTCCTATTTCTGTGATTGCTGGTTCCACGACGCCAAACATTAATTTTGCATTAGATGCTGGTGGAACCATTTCCGGGACAGTGATCGATTTTTCCACATCAAATCCCATACCCGGAATCGGAATAAGGATTTATGATATTTACGGATGGCAAGTCGGCTGGGGTTGGACTGACAGTTCCGGCAATTATACTACACAACCCGGATTGCCTTCCGGCACGTATTATGCGCGAACCTCCAATAATTCCAGTTATCAGCATAAACTGTATGACAATATTCTCTGTTTGAATTGTGATGTAACAACTGGCACCCCCATTTCCGTTACTGCCGGAACTGATACGAACAATATTAATTTTGCTCTCGATGCCGGAGGCACAGTAGACGGGACGCTTACCGATTTCGTTACCAGCAATCCCATCCCCAGTGCAAACGTAGCAATTTATGATTCCAGCGGTATGAATGTTGCCAGCGGCTGGACTGATCAATCAGGCCATTATATTGTTGATATCGGGCTTCCGAACGGTTCCTATTATGCGCGTACCTGGAATGCTGCCGGTCACATCAACGAGCTTTACGATAATCTTGATTGTCCCTTTGAATGTAATATACTTCTTGGAACTTCTTTCTCCGTATCTGTGGGCAATACTACAACTATTGATTTTGCACTGGATGCCGGCGGTACCATTTCTGGTACGATTACCGATGCTGCTACCTTAAATCCTCTTGCAAATATTTCTGTTCAAATCTTTGACAGCTATGGCAACTCAGTCCAGGCGGGAACCACAAATTCTGCAGGGGAATATATCTCGACCATTGGTTTGCCTACCGGCACCTATTATGCAACAACATCCAATAGTCAACAATATGTAAATGAACTATACGACAATCTGCCCTGTGTCAATGGTTGTAATGTATTTCTGGGAACTCCTATTTCTGTCATCGAAGGAAATAATACACCTAATATTAATTTTGCTCTTACACTTGGCGGCTCGATCTCAGGAACGATAACAGATTCTGTCACAACCAATCCAATTTTCAATACAAATGTTCAAATATTTAATGCAGGTGGTTCACAAGTAGCTAACGTATGGACTGATTCTTTAGGATTTTACATGACACAAGGGGGCGGCTTGCCAGCCGGGACGTATTATGTTCAATCCAATGATAATCAGCAGCATCTCAATGAATTGTATGATAATATTCCCTGCAACAGCGGCTGTAATGTGACTAATGGAACACCAGTTGTCGTGACGGCAGGCAACAACACGCTGGATATAAATTTTGCACTCGATCCTAGTGGTTCCATTTCCGGAACTATCATAGATGCATCAAGCCTACTGCCTCTGCCAAACATTCAGGTTACTATTTACAACATATATGGCAACTCGATTTCAAATGGATGGACTGATTCTGCCGGATATTATATCAGCACTATTGGATTACCTGCCGGCACTTATTATGCCGCAACCTGGAACCAGCAGGGTTACCAGAACGAACTTTATGATAATATCAAATGCCTGTACTGCGATCCGACGACAGGAAACGCAATTTCCGTAACCGCACCGGACACCACTCCCGATATCAATTTTGCACTCGATAAAGGAGGCACATTCTCCGGTATTATCACCGCAGCTTCAACTTCTTCTCCTCTTCAAAATGTACAGGTTGAAATTTATGACTCTGTCGGCACTTATATCTCTAATGCAAGTAGTGATTCGACGGGATATTACATTACTCCTGACGGCTTTGCAACGGGAAACTATTATGCGCGCACCAATAATGCCGGGTTATATCTCAACGAACTTTACAACAATTTCCCATGCACCTTCGGATGTGATATCACTACCGGCACATCAATTTTCATCACGGCAGGCTCCAATACTCCTGGCCGGGATTTTGCTCTTGACCAGGGAGGGTCGATCTCCGGCACGGTAACTGATTATACTACCGGAAACCCACTGCCAAATATTACCATTACTATTTATGATAGCAACGGTAATACTATCACCAATACGCAAACCAATGCTTCAGGTTACTATATCACGCCTACGGGATTACCAGCCGGTTTATATTTTGCGCTCACCAGCAACAACCAGGGCTATATCAATGAATTGTTTAATGATATCAGATGCCTCAACTGCGATGTGAGAAACGGTTCACCCATCTCCGTTACTGAAGGAGACACTACTCCTAATATTGACTTCGCATTAGAGCAAGGAGGAACAATTTCCGGTACGGTTACTGATGCATCAAATGGGAATCCGCTCCCGAATATAGGGCTCGACTTTTATGATTCATCAGGTACCTGGGTGACGAACAGTGGAACTGATACTTCCGGAAATTATCAAGTCAACGGTGGACTTCCTGCCGGTAATTATTATGCAGTCACCAATAATGGATACCAGTACCTGGATGAACTCTACAATAATATTCCATGTCCCTACGGTTGGGACTGTACATTCATCTCAGGAACACCAATTCCTGTTGCCATTGGCAATGACACCAGCAATATTAATTTCGCGCTCGACCACGGCGGTTCCATCTCTGGTCACATCACTGATGCAGTATCCGGGAATCCACTGGTCAATATTCAAATATCAATCTATGATGTATACGGGCAGCGCGTTGCGACCGGCAATACCGATAGTTCCGGTAATTATACTTCTGATACTGGATTACCAACGGGAACTTATTATGCACGTACCTACAACTGGCAAGGTTATATCAATGAACTGTACGATAATATCGTTTGCCTTGGTTGCAGTGTCACATCCGGGACTCCGATCTCAGTTACCGAAGGTTCCAATACGGGCAATATTGATTTTGCTCTTGATCAAGGCGGTACTATCTCCGGAACCATCACGGACTCCATAACAAGTAATCCTCTTCAGGGTATAAATGTCAGTATTTATAATTCATCTGGTGTTTACGCAGCTTGGGGAAACACTAATTCATCCGGGAATTATGAACTCAACGGCGGACTGCCGGCAGGTAATTATTATATAATCACTAATAATGGATATCAGTACCTCGATGAACTCTACGACAATGTACCATGCCCCTACGGTTGGAATTGTTCCTTTGCTTCCGGTGCACCAGTTCCCGTTACCGTTGGAAATAACACAGGCAACATCGATTTTGCACTTGACCACGGCGGTTCTATCTCGGGTAATATAATTGATGCGGCAACCAGCAATCCAATTCCAAATATTCAGGCAGCAATTTATGATCAGTGGGGACAGCGTGTCGCGAATAGTAATTCGGATACCGCTGGTAACTATATTTCCGACACTGGACTGCCAACCGGAACCTATTATGTACGAACCTACAATAGTTCCGAATACATCAATGAACTGTATGATAACATCATATGCTTGAATTGTGATGTCACCTTTGGGACTCCAATTTCCGTTACCGCCGGTTCCAATACATCCAATATCGATTTTGAACTTGCAAAAGGCGGCTTAATTTCAGGAAACGTTACTGATGAAGCAACCGGTAATCCACTTCAAAATATAGACATCAGCATTTATGACCAGAATGGACATGGAATAACAGGAACTTCCACGGACAGCTCGGGCAATTATATTATCAATGAAGGTCTCCCGACAGGTTCTTACCTCGCACTTGCCTATAACTCGCAAGGATTTATCAATGAGCTGTACGATAATATCATTTGCTTACAATGCGACGTCAGAAACGGTACTCCGATTCCAGTCACTCAAGGGTCTACTACTCCTAATATCAATTTCGCCTTAGATGAAGGCGGCACCATTACCGGAACTGTCACTGATGCGGCAACCGGCAATCCTCTCCAATATATAGGCATCAGCATCCGTGATGCAGTTAACCAAGTAGCTTACGGAAATACAGATGCTTCCGGCAATTACCAACTTGACGGCGGTTTGCCGGCAGGCACTTATTATGCCGTTACGAATAATGGATATGGTTATTTGGATGAACTGTACAATAACTTTCCATGCCCCTACGGCTGGGATTGTACCTATACTTCCGGAACACCAATCTCCGTTGCGGTCGGTAACAATACACCTGGTATTGATTTTGCCCTTGACCTGGGCGGTTCTATTTCAGGGAAGGTTACTGATGAAGCAACCGGAAATCCCATCCCTTATGTTAATGTAGCAATCTATGATCAATCAGGGCAACATATTGAGAACGTGAATACTGATTCCTCCGGCAACTATTTCTCTGAAACAGGATTACCAACCGGTACTTTTTATGTGCGCACCTATAATAATTATGGATATATCAATGAACTCTACGATAATATCGTTTGTCTTGGCTGCGATGTACTGACTGGCATTCCTGTCAATGTCACCATTGATGACAATACCCCGAATATTGATTTTGCATTGAATGTGGGCGGCACCATTTCCGGAACCGTCACGGATTCCGCTACTGGCAATCCAATTCAAGACGTCAATGTAGAATTCTATACAGCTTCCGGTGTTTATGTCGGGTCAGGAAATCCCGATTCAAATGGTAATTATACAATTGATGGAGGCTTGCCGACCGGATCTTACCGTTCACGTACCAACAATTGGCAGAATTACCTGAACGAATTGTACAACAATCATCCATGTCCATTTGGCTGCGATGTTACTACCGGTGATCCAATCGATGTAATCGCAGGTTCGAATACTCCCAATATTAATTATGCACTCGACAAAGGCGGCTCCATTTCCGGCATGGTGACTGATGTTGCCACCGGTAATCCGATTCCTAATGTCAATGTTTCCCTTTACGATAATAATGGTGACCAGGTAGCAAATGACAATACAAACAGCTCCGGGTATTATATTTCAAATACGGGACTTCCTGCCGGAACTTATTATGCTGTAACGTATAATGACCTTGGTTATGTGAATGAATTGTATGATGGCATCATTTGCGTGAGTTGCGATGTATTAACCGGGACTCCTATTTCCGTAACACTGGGCGACAATACACCCAACATTAATTTTGCTCTTGCGATAGGCGGAAAAATCAGCGGAACTGTCACGGATGAAACAACCGGTAATCCACTCAATAATGTTGATGTAGGCATATATAATGCCTCGGGCAACTGGATGACAAATGGACGTGCTGACAGCTCAGGATATTACATCGGCAATGATGCTTTGCCCGATGGTTCTTATCGAGCGCTCACCAATTCTTTTGGGAATTACCTGCGAGAGCTTTATGATAATATCCCCTGTCAATTTGGTTGTAACATTCCGTCTGGCACGCCTATCCCCGTAACTGCTGGCAACACTACACCGAATATTAATTTTGCGCTTAATCTCGGCGGTACCATCTCCGGAACCATTACAGATGCAGCAAATAGCAATCCACTTGAGAATGCCGATATTCAAATCTATGACCAAAATGGCTATTACAGAATGGGTGCTCAATCAAATACATCCGGGGATTATATCAGCGGCGGACTGCCTGCTGGTTCTTACTATATTATCACGCATGCACAATATTATATCCCGGAACTCTATGATAATCTTATCTGCTCTTTTGGCTGCGATGCAACCACCGGCACTCCCATATCAGTTTCGTTAGGAACCAATACTCCGAATATCAATATCGCACTCGATAGAGGCGGTACTATCTCCGGTACAGTGACCGATGCTGTTACCGGTAACCCGCTCACAGATGCATACGTTTCGTTTTATATTTACGGCGGTTCATGGGCAGTCGATACATGGACTGATAGCAACGGCGATTACCAGACATGGGACGGAATCCCGTCCGGGAATTATTATTCCTACGGCGCTGCGTTTCAACATATCACCGAACTTTATAATGATGTATCATGTCCGGCATATATCTGCAATTGGCTCGCAGGCGACACCGTCTCGGTAACTGCTGACTACGATACTCCCAATATCAATTATGCATTAAGTAGCGGTGGCACACTTTCCGGACAAGTTACCAGAGAATCTGATTCAACACCGATAAACAATGTTCGCATTTATGTTTATGACATCAATGGAGTCAGGATTGCCGCTCCAAGAACCAATAGCTCCGGAAATTATAGTACATGGGATGGTATGCCTACCGGTAATTATTTTGCACGAACGATCTACTCGGCATTCATCGATGAAGCTTATGACAATATCCCCTGCGCACCCTGTGACCCTATTTCAGCAACTCCTATCCCACTGGTTGCCGGAGCAAATACACCCAATATCAATTTCGCATTAGCCACGGGGGGCACTATCTCCGGCACCGTCACCAATGAAGCAACCGGACTACCACTTGCCAATGTGCCGGTGATGATTCTCAGCAGTAACGGCATCACTATTCAAAGAGGAATTACTAATAGCACCGGCACCTACACTACCGGCGGATTACCTACCGGCATTTATTTCGCACGTATTAATTCCTACGGTTATGTACCGGAAGTGTATGACAATTGCATCAACTGCGGTGCATTAGCTGGAACCCCTATCTCTGTTACCCTGAACCAGAATAC
>Ga0154622_1217_pt4 | contig 14324 bp, 12 predicted proteins | sample Rifle2008BG13ft_FD_116051 | JGI IMG/M metagenome (GOLD analysis project Ga0154622, IMG submission 116051) | Candidatus Fischerbacteria bacterium RBG_13_37_8
GCTCCGCAGAGTGTTCTTGTAGCAGGTGATAATTTTGGATGTGGTTCATCACGAGAGCAAGCTGCCTCTACGCTAAAAGGACATGAATTAATAATTGTGGCTAAAAGTTTTGCGCGTATTTTCTTGCAAAATTCTATTAATTTAGGACTGCGAACAATTATCTGTCCTGATATTGAAGCATCCGTAGGAGATGAACTGGAACTATTACCGGATAAAGTCATTAATAAAACTTCCGGAAAAAAATTTACAGTTATTCCTCTCCCCAAAGCACGCCAGTCTATTATTGATGCGGGTGGTTTAATTGCCTATACACGCCAGAGACTGTTGAAATAATTTGTTAAATTTTCCAGATTATTTTACCTGATCAGAAAATTCATGAAAATACTTTATGATCATCAGACATTTTCTACATTTCACTTTTATAGTGGAATTTCACATTATTTCTATGAGTTAATGAATCAATTCAGTAAAGATAAAGAAATCGAATTTGAATTATCTTTGCTATTTTCAAATAATAAATACCTGGAAAAAGCAAATTTTGTAAAGATCAGACCTTTCTTTAAAGAAATAAATAACAAACACATGTATAAATTAATTTCCGTAATTAACAGGCAACAAAGCAAGAAAAAACTTTCAGAGCAAACATATCATATTTTTCATCCAACCTATTATCACCCGTATTTTCTTAATTTTCTTGAATATAAACCTTATGTTTTAACAGTATTCGATATGATTCACGAAAAATATTTCAAGATGTTTCCGAACAAGGATAAGACTATAAAATTTAAGAAATTATTGATAGCTCAGGCAAGCAAAATTATTGCAATATCAGAAAACACCAAAAAAGATATTATTGAGTTCTATAATATTGATGAAGATAGGATAAAGGTCATATATCTTGCAAATTCTCTAGTTAAACCAGGCAATATAAATACTTACATTACGCTCCCAAAGAAATATTTATTATACGTTGGTGGAAGGAAAGTATATAAGAATTTTGAATTTTTCATAAAAGTAGTTAGCTCTTTAATGAAAACTGATGATGAGCTGCATATTATTTGTGCTGGTATTCATCCATTCTCAGCAATAGAACTTTCATTATTCAAGGAATTAAACGTTGATAATAAAATATTTCATTATAATGTTTCGGATGAAATGCTTTATTATCTCTATGAAAATGCCATTGCTTTTGTATTGCCATCGCTCTATGAAGGGTTTGGGATTCCCATTCTTGAGTCTTTTGCCTGTGGATGTCCTGCTGTAGTAAGTAATACCAGCTCATTACCGGAAGTCGGAGGTGATGCTGCTGCTTATTTTGATCCTCTCAGTGAAGCATCATTAAAAGAAACGCTTAGCAAAACGATATATAATGATGACTACAGAAATACATTAAAAATAAAAGGCTATCAGCAATTAGAAAAATTTTCGTGGAAAAAAACAGCAGAAGAAACAAAAAAACTCTACATAAATATTATTTAACAATTACCTTTGTTTGCGATGCCAGCTAAATATGCTATTTAACGGTTTAAACATTCACATTATTGAATTAACACTTTGCGAGCCGTGATATAATTTAATGTTTATATAAAAAATATGGAAAGTAATGGAGAAACATTATCGACCCAGGTGATAAAGAGCGGTTTCTGGGTATTTTCATTCAGAGCAATAATTAGGATCCTTGGACTTATAAAACTCATGATCCTTGCAAGGCTGCTTTCACCGGCGGATTTTGGCATAATGGGACTTGCTTTGGCGATAACAGAAGCATTAGAAACATTTTCACAACCTGATTTCCAACAGGCTCTTATTCAAAAAAAAGAGAGAATAGATGTATATCTTGATAGTACATGGACCTTCCTGATTTTTCGAAGAGCAATACTATTTATCATATTAATTTTAATAGCGCCATATCTTGCTCAATTTTTCAATATACCGGGTTCTCAATCTGTATTTCAGGTAATTGCAATTACGCAAATAATTCAAGCTTTTAGCAATATTGGAATAGTGTTTTTCCATAAAGAATTACACTTCAAGAAACAATTTAGTTATGAGGTAGCAGGCAGTTTAGCAAATTTCATAGTAGCAGTTATAGTTGCATTTTTTTTAAGAAATGTATGGGCATTAATACTTGGTTTACTTGCAGGAAATCTCGCCAAGAGTATATTAAGCTATAAGCTACATCCCTGGAGACCTCATTTTTGTTTTAATTTTTCAAGAATAAAGGAACTATGGGAATTTGGGAAATGGCTGATGGGAAGAAATATGTTGGTTTTCTTCATTAGCAATGGAGATAGTGTCATAATAGGAAAGATACTGGGATCCACTCAGTTAGGTTTTTATCAAATGGCTTCTAATATTGCGAATTTACCTTCTACAGAGATTACCCAGGTATCTACTATGGTTACTTTTCCAGCATACTCAAAATTGCAGGATAATCTGGAAAGAGTCAAAGAAGCATATTTCAAAGTATTGCATTTTATTGCATTTATATCAACGCCTATTGCCGGAGCTATCTATTTGTTTGCATTTGATTTCACGAGAATTTTTCTTGGTGACAAATGGCTTCCGGTTGTGCCTATCATCCAGGTTCTTGTGTTTGCAGGATTGATTAGATCTCTCGGTGAAACAGCAGGACCAATTTTTTATAGCCTGGGTAAAACTAAGATTGTAGCGTTTTATCAAGTTATTCGACTAGTAGTTTTAGCCGCAGTTATTTTTCCACTTACTATAGCATGGGGAATAAAAGGCACTGCTATAGCAGTTCTTGTGAATATCATTATTGCAAATGCAGTATATATAATAATGTGCAATCACGCTCTTAAGTGCGGGTATACACAATTTGGTAAAATTATCATTGTCCCATTATTTGCTACTATTGTAACAAATATCCTCATTTGGATTACAATTTATTATATCACAATAAATCTATTAACCTTTATCATGCTCACTATATTTTATGTGATAATCTATTGTTTTATTCTTTATCTTTTGCGTGATTATTATGATTCAAGCAGATTTATTCTTTTAAAACATTTATTATTCCGATAACACAAGTTGAGGTTACTCAATATAACCAAGTGCTCGCAGGTTTTCTAGAGTCTGTTGATCAATAGCAGTTGGCTCGCCCGGCTTAAATGCTTGTTGTTGTTCTTTCCATTTATTTAGATACTCTGAAAAAATTTTAATGTATTCAGGATATTCCTGAGCACTATTTTTTTGTTCATGAGGATCTTTCTTGAGATCAAAAAGCTGGATGCTGCTTTTATCGGACATTTCAATATATTTAAAACGATGGGTTCTGATACTTGCAAAAGTTCTGCGAGCGGCAAAAACAGCATGATGAATTTCTTGTTCCGGGTTCCTGGCAGTTATCAGCGGAACAAGACTTTTTCCTTGTCCGAGCGGCTCATTAATACCAAGCGTTTGCAGGGTAGTGGGAGCTACATCAATAACTTCCACTAATGACATCACCTTTTTTCTTTGGTTTAAAGAAGCGGGCATTTTTATGATAAGAGGAACTCTTAAACATTCATCGTAGAGATGCTGAGAGTGGGAAAAATCACCATGTTCCATAAATTCCTCACCATGATCAGCTATTATGATAATCATTGTATCATCATACAATTGCAACAGAGCTAACTTGTGAAGAATTTTTCCGACAACATAGTCTGCATAATAAATACTATCATCATAAAGATTGATCATGTGTTGCAAATCGTTAGGTGTAATGGGTATTCTATTTTCCTTAACTCTTCCCCGGACATTTGCGCTTCCATCAAAAATGCTTTTTTTATCATTCCTTGAAAAAATTCTGAAAGGTTCAGGAGCTTTATAGGGTTCGTGTGGCTGCATTAGATGGAGATAGGCAAAAAAGGGTTTATGGCTATTCTTAATGAGCCACTCATCCAGTGCAGGAATGAAAGATTCCGCAAGGGTAATGTTCTCGGGTCCAAAAGGCGCTGTTCGGTATAATTCATAAATAGCATTGAATCCCTGGAGAATACCGGATTCAGGACTAAGCAATCCATTAGCAGTAAACGCTGCAGTAGCATACCCGTGTGCACTTAAAAGTTCGGGCAAGGTAATGATATCAGGAGGCATCTGATTAAAATTAGTGACATTGTGAGTTAAGGTATAGAGAGCACTTAACAATGATGGCACCGCTTCACGGGTATAGGAAGACTGAGTAAAAGCATTAAAAAATACTGTGCCCTCCTGAGCTAACCTGTCCAGGTGGGGTGATGTTTTGCGATGATATTGGTATGCGCTAAGATGATCGGGACGTAGTGCATCCATCAGTATAATAATAGCATTAGGAAGTTTCTTCGTATGAGATTGAGCTTTCCGGTTTCCTTCAATAGTGATTGATTGGAAAGCAAAGCGTGTGTTTTGGCGGACACTTGAATTGGCAATATATAATTGAATTATGCCATTGGGCAAGTCCGGAATTTTAATCATTTCATTAAAAGAATAGGGAGTGGCGATCTTGAACTGTGAATCGAATAGAAGTTGTATCGAATTATTATTATCAATCCAGATAGTCAATGAAGGGAGAGCTTCATTGTTCTGTGAAGGAAAAAGTGTACCTTTAATCCTTAATTTAGCTTTCTGCGGCAAAACCAAATGGTATCTAAATGCTGTGAGTCCATTTAGAACAAGAGGTTCTTGCCCAGGCATAGTGAAAAGTTCATGTTCATTATCTTTTTGTATAGTATATGCGTTGAATTTAATATAATCGAAAGCAGCCGCCAGATTTCTTGTATCGTTGCCAATATTATATTTAACAGGTGGCTCAGCATAAAGAAAGGAAAATTTAAGCTGATTGTTTCCCAAGCGCAGTTTTTCAATAGGAAGAATTGTTTTGTAAGTGTTCCAACCGCTTCTCAGAACAATAGTGTCAACGATTGCATCATTAAGAAAGATTGTCATTGATTGCGGTTTACTGTTGGGGATTTGGAAAGGCATTATCCTGAATTCTATAGGCTGATTTTCAATCCTGATAAGAAAAAAATCGACATATGAATTCAAACTACTTGCCCATACAAAATTTATATTGCCAGTTGATTCATTAATCGACCAGCCATCTTTTAACATCGTTTTAGTAATGGAGGTGCTTGAACCAAAATCGATCAAGAATGCTTGATTAACTGCATCAGCAGCTAATTTATGCTGTACAAGGTCAATAATTAAATGAGGCTTTTGCACATAGTAATAGATGATTCCCAAACAAATGATTATGATGGCGAAACTCACTAATAGAAGTATCTTGTTAGAGAAAAGGATATTTTTATTACTTTTTTTGATATTATCGGAATGAATCATAAGTTCCTTTAAGAGGTTACTCAGCAGTTCGTGCGAGACGGAAACCATGGTGATGACTGATGCAATTAGCCGGATCATTTTTATGGCGAAGAGCTGAGCGGCAAATCTTGGCAAAATTAAGCCAACTTCCGCCTCGAACCACTCGGTAAGAGCCGCTCTTCGGTCCCAGCGGATCTGTTACAGCGCTTAATGAATACTCTCCATACCAATCCCATACCCATTCCCATACATTTCCAAGCATATCATGCAATCCCCACTTGTTTCCTTCTTTCTGTCCCACCGGATGTGTCCCACATCTTTGCGCTTTATATTGTGCGTTATATTCTTCTGCCCAATTAGAGCAATCCTCAGTCCCTGCATAATCAACTCCACTATTTCCGCAATAACATGCTATCTTATCAAGCTTCGGTTCATTGCAATCCCCTTTTATTGTAAGGTTTCCTACATATATAGCAGTTTTGCTGCCTGCCCTCGCTGCATACTCCCATTCTGCCTCCGTAGGCAACCGATATCCCTTGCAACTAAGACTATTAAGTAATACCGAGGTACAATTGATTCCTGTACCTGCTTTTCCACTGCAACCAGACAATTCATAACATTTCTCCAACCCTTCCTTCTCAGATAATGCATTCGCATACGCTACTGCTTCGAACCAATTAACTCGTTCCACCGGACAATTCTTGCCGCACCCCTTGAACATTGACTGACTTGGCCCCATCAATGACTCCCATTGCCCTTGTGTTATCTCGTAGCGACTCATATAAAATGACCGGCTTATCTCCACCTGATGCCTGGTTTCATCTTTATCCCTTCCCGGTTCATCTGCCGGTGAACCCATTTCAAATTTACCCGCTGGTATCATTACGAACTTTATCCCTGTCTCGTTCTGATATTCTCTCACTTTCTTATCCGCAACCTGATTAGCTTGCTGACAAAAAAGTACTTCAATAAAAAAAATTCCCGATATTATCAATGCAAAAATATATTTTTTTATTTTTGACCTCCAGCCTTTTCATCCGGGTCTATGTTTAACTTGTAATTCCCCGTGGTCTTAACATAGGGACATCTGGTGAGTAAAATCTGAATTATCAGTTACTTGTTGCTTTTATTTTCTACATTTTTGTCAAGAGCAAAATCATTTGACTGCTTATTCAACACTGTCATGATTTGTTCCTGTACCACAAAAATTGTATTGTTTTGCTTATTCAATACATATACTTTTCTGTTTGCTGTATCGTGTTTGCCAATAATAATAGTTTTTTCTATTTCTTTACCGGCAGTTTCCTCAATAATTGTCAGGGAAAGGTTTGAGGTATCGAATGCGTATTCGCTTAATTTTTTTTGAGTTTCCAGCACATCGCTATTATTGAATTGTTCAAAACTCCAGAGGAAACTGTTAACTTTTTTTGCATCAGCTTGAGCTATTGCTGGTTTAGTGATGTACCATGCATCATTTTCATTTTTCGAAAGCTCAATTATGTTGCCGCTGTTGTTAATGATAATTTTTTTTGCGTCGAATGAATTTATGATAATTGGTTTATTTTCCCGCCAGTAAGTCCAACTCTTAATTAAATATTCCAGGATATTGGTTGGGATTTTCACAATATTAGGATTTCCTTCTACGATTGCATAGAGTTCATTATCTGCTTTTACAGAGAAATCAATTTTCGTGATTTTATTTTTATTGCTTATATAAATAGTAACAACGTAGGTGGATTTATCCAGGCTAAAACGAGCTGGAGCTAAGGTATTGTCTTCAAAACGTTCGGCTTTTAAAAATTCCATTGCCGCAAGAAAGGATGATATTTTGATATTATCTGCTAAAACATTTTTAGGGTAGGTAAGATGCCATAAATTATTTTCATATTCACTTGCAATGCGTCGCTCGCCTGCGATTATTTCAAATCCCGTTACTTCTTCACTTTTAAACTCTGTCATGCGTTTATCACGTACTTTGAAAAGATCAAATTCAAGATCAGTTTGTACTTGTTTAGATAGCAGGTAGCTTTTTTTTTGCATCAATTCATAGGCATATACTTTTTCTGATGATGGATTTATGTTGCCAAGAACCAGTTGAGCAATTGCTTGTGTGCCTTTGTATAATTTATAAATAGCATTGCCGGGTTTCAATCCAAATTCATTTAAGCGATCGCTTGAAATTGTAATGTCTTTGTCTATGGAAATAGAACCAATTTTTTCAAGCAGGGCATTTATTATATCTTGTTCTGCAAGTTCTGAGACAGGTGAGGTGATTTTCCAAATATTATTTTCTTTAATGAAAGTGATGTGATTTTTAGTATTGATCAATTCAATTTTAGTAACATTATTAATAGTGAAGGAATATAGCTTTTTTTCTGCTTCTTTTTTTCCTTCGCGTATTTTGTCTCCTTTTATTTCATAATAATAGAAAAACGCAGCAAGAGCTGCAAAGATTAAAAGCAGAATAAGCAATCCTTTCAATTTCATGCTTTTCTCCTTCTTATCCAGACAATTATTCCGATGAGAACAATAATTCCTGGAGCGATAAGTTGAGAGAATTTCATGAATTTTTTAAGTTCGAATGCTTCAAAAGGTAATTGGGCAGTTTCTTCTGGTTTGGTTTTAAGTGAGATTAATTGCATTTCTTCGGTGAGCCATGCCACGGAATTAAGAGCGATGTTACCATTGCCGAGTATATTGAACCAGCCATTTTTGATAAAATCAATATCACCGAAAATGATGACTCTAAAATCTTTATCAGTATTATTGATTTTTTGAATGATAGAAATTCCGACGGGAACAGGTCCTTTATGGTCAACATTTTCAGTAAATTCTGCAACATCCTGATTAAATTCAGCCCAGCTATTTTCCGTTGATTCTACCATTGTTCTAATGACGGTTACTGGATTGGAATTTTCCATTTTTTTCAAACTTCTTGTGTAAGGAAAAAAACCATTTAGTGAAAATGATGTAGAAATTGGACTGCCAAAGATAGTTCTTACTTGAGGAATAAAAGCGTTTCCGCCAAAATAACCCTGGGCAGTATCTATAACAATACTATTTTCAGTAAGAACTCCCCATTGTTCTGATAATTTTTCTAAAGTATTAGAGGAACCTGAATCAATGAAAAGAAGAAGATGTCCCCCTTTATTCACATAATTAATTATTCCCTCTATTTCATGTGGGAGCAAATCAATTACAGGACTTGCTATAATTAAAGCAGAAGCATCCAGCGGAATCTCCGGAGTACTGGCAAGTATTACTTTTTTTATTTCATAATTCTCTTTTTGGAGTTTTTCTTTGAAAACGGATAAGCCCTGGCTTGATGTATCATCTATACTAAATTCCTGATGACCCTCTAGAAAATATACTACTTTCTTGATGTCCTTAGTCACTTTTACAATAGCATTGATAAGATCTTCTTCTGCGACTTTATTTATTTTTTCATGCCGTTGTCCACTTTCAAATACTATAGTACCAGGTATTTTAACATCCCATTTTTGTGCTAACTGAGGTTGCAGATCGATATCGTACATGTCTGTTGTTATTTTGTTGGTGTGTGTTTGAAATTCGCGCATTAGGTCATTGAATTTTCTATTCGCCAATGGTTGGTCCTCAGGAAAAAATGTCATAATGTGCACGGGACGAGGCAAATTCTCTAACAGTTGGATTGTCTGTTCCGAGAGACTAAATCGTTTTGAAACAGTGAGATCAAATCTTTTGTAATGTTTGTAATTCATGTAATTTAAAATAGATAAAATAGCAAGAGCTAAAATAATTGAAATTAATGAACTTAGTCCATATTTAACTGCACGTTTTCTGAATGTTGCTATTATTTCCCTCCAGTCAAGAATTAATGAGAGAAGAAAAAATACACCCCCGGCAATGAGCAATGCAAAACTATTTTTATCCCATTGGTTAAAATAATATCGTAATGAAAATGCTGCTAAAACAAATAAAACACAAATTGGGAAAGCTATTTTTCGTAATATTTTCATGAATTACCTCCATCGCTGTGATTGAATAACAATACCGGTAAGAAATAGTCCCAGTGCAATAATGCTGAGAAAAAAGAAAATGTGTTGCGTGTCAATAACACCTTTTGTAAAATCAACAAAATGATCCGGTATAGATAAGTAGTTAAGTATATCTGCTATTTTTGGATTCTGTATATTTCTTGATCCCCAGTTGATCACCCAGAATAACATGAGGATTGAAAAACTAATTATTGCTGCAATAATTTGATTTTCCGTAAGTGAAGAAGCGAAAAGACCGAGAGCGATAAAAGCCAAAGAAAGAACCAGGAGACCAAGGTAACCAGATGCGATCATTTTTAAATCTGGTTTTCCATATATGGCAAGAAGAAGGGGATAAACAGCCGTAGTAAGCAGCATAATAATAACGAAACTGGCAGCGGCAAGAAACTTGCCAAAAATAATGTGCGGGATTGTTACAGGTGATGTGAAAAGAAATTCAAAGGTACCCAGTTTCTTTTCTTCAGAAACAAGCTTCATAGTAATAATGGGAATCATGAAAAGAAGTATGTTGCTTAAAATCATAAAAAATGGTCTGAAAACCATTTGAGCAAGTGTCAGATCCTCCTTTGCCCATGGATATTGAGAATACATACGGTACGTATTACCGAAATTAGAATATGCCATCCAGAATATATTTCCTGCTATAAAGAGGAAAATGGCAATTACAATGTATGCTATTGGTGAATTAAAATAACTCGTAAAATCTCTTCTGCAGATAGAAAGTATTTTTTTCATAACGAGCTTTCCTTTTAATTAGCTTATTATTGTTTTGTCAATTCAATGAATATTTCTTCCAGGGGCAATCGCGAAGGACTTAGTTCTATAAGTCCATAATTTTTTTCCACGAGCACTTTTGCAACTTTTTCTTTGACAGCAAGATCTTTTATAGATTCAACGGTAAATCGTTTTGGATTGTCCTGGTTGCGTGTAATGTTAATAATACCATCAATCAAACGTAATTCTTGTTCAACTTCATCATCATTTCTTAGAACAGTCAATGCAAATCTATCGTTTTCAGTTACGCTGGAAGAAAGCATTTCGTAGGAGCCTTCTGCGACAATAGAACCCTTATGAATAATAATGACCCTGTTACATACTTTTTCTACATCAGCAAGGATATGTGTGCTGAGAACAACAGTCTTTTTTCCAATAAATTCATGAATCATGTTGAGCAAATCCATTCGTTCCTTAGCATCAAGTCCTGCGGTAGGTTCATCAAGAATCAATATCTCGGGATCATGAAGTAATGCCTGTGCAAGCGCTACACGTTGCTTGTATCCCTTGGATAAATGACCAATGATAAATTTAACATGATTGGTTAATCCACTTAGTTCAATTGCTTTTTCAATGGATTCTTTACGTATTTTTCTTGGTATGGAACGTATTTTTGCCGCAAAAGTCAGGAATGATTTCACCGTCATATCAGTATAAAGCGGTGGATTCTCGGGCATATAACCGATCATTTTTTTTGCTTCAATGGGTTTATCCATGACATCATAATCACCAATTCTCACTTTTCCGGTTGTGGGAGGAAAATACCCGGTTATTATGCGCAAGGTTGTTGTTTTTCCCGCTGCATTAGGTCCAAGAAAACCTACTACTTCTCCTTTGCTCACCGTAAATGTCACATTATCTACTGCCTTTAGCAATCCATAATATTTAGTTAAATTTTCAATTTGTATCATTATTAATTCCTCACCTGATACAGTAAATTATAGAGTCCATATTATAATAAAAATTATTCAGATATTCAAGCAATTAGGGAGAAATTTATTGTTGTCTAAAAAAAAGAAAAAGGTATAGGTATAGGTAAAGGTAGAGGAAGAGGTTTAGGCTTGACAAAATGAGAAGATTCCGCTATATTGTAGAGTGTCCAAAGGGGGCCGTTAGCTCAGCTGGTAGAGCATTGGCCTTTTAAGCCAAGGGTCGCTGGTTCGAATCCAGCACGGCTCACCATTAGTGCGTCGCCATCGTCTAGTCTGGCCAAGGACACTGGTCTTTCAAGCCGGCAACACGGGTTCAAATCCCGTTGGCGACGCCATTTTTTTTTATAGCTAATTGATGAACAAACTTAAAAATTTTAAGGAATAAGTTGCAGTTACCTCAACCTTTTCCTCTACCGATACCTCAACCTTAACCTTCTTCTGTTACTTTTTCCCATACACGTAGAAAATTTCCCCCAAGAATTTTTACAATTTCTTCTTCGCTATATCCTCTTTGCAATAACTTATAGGTTATTAATGGATATGAAGCGATAGTTTCCAACCCGGCAGGAAAATAATCAGCTCCATCATAATCTGATCCTAATCCTACATAATCCACACCTACTAATTTAACAACATGATCAATATGCTCAATCAGCTTATCAGCATCGACCGCCGGAGGTGCATATTTCTGACGTAATTGCGTCGCAGCCTGATAAAATGCCTGTACGTTATTTTTATTTCGCTTTTTTATATTCTCCCTTTCTTTTTCGTGTTTCCTGAATACTTTCTTGTAATGCTGGTGAAAACGATAATCTATAAATTCTGAATAGAAATTAATCTGCATTACGCCCCCTTTTTTTGCAAGCGCCCTGATCATATCATCATTCATATTCCTGGGAACATCGCAAATTGCCCGTGCACTTGAATGTGAAGCTACGACTGGTGCACGTGATTCCTTGAGTACATCATAGAATGCCTTATCAGAGATATGTGATACATCGATAAGCATCCCCAGGCGGTTCATTTCTGTAACTACCTTTTTCCCAAAAGGACTCAAGCCGTTCCAACGCGGTTTACGTGCACCCGATGAATCACATATATCATTATTTCTAAAATGTGTTAAGGTGATGTATTGTATCCCAAGCCGATAATAATCACGTAAAATGCGCAAGTTTCCTTCAATGGCGCCTCCATTTTCCAGTGCTAATACGATTGCTTTTTTATGCTTAGAATGAATTCGTTTTATATCTTGCGGTGAACGCGCTATTTCAACAAACTGGCGGTATTGTTCTGCCTGACGATGTATCTCATCAATTTTATTGAGCGCATGAATTGATGGATGTTTTTTATCAAGCTTGTTGGATACATACACTACGAAAAATACTGCATCAACGCCGCCTTCTTTCATTTTTACTAAATCAACATTGCTGAATTTATTTTTTTTGCTTATGTCCAGTACTCCATCAATCATTAATTCCGGAGTATCGCAATGCGTATCTATGACGATAGCTTTTTCATGTAATTCGAGTGCCTGTTTCCACAGACTGTCCTGTTTATTTTGTTTCATAATTTATTCCTTATGTTCCACAAGATGCATGATTAAATCTGCGATGGTTTTTAATACCATAAAAAAAATTAAAGTTGCAGTACTGCCAATCATCCAATTTCCAAATATAATAGTCAAATGCATAGGCAGGATGCGTGCGTAGGGAAAAAACATCATGCGTCCAATATTTTGTTTTCCTTCATCTTTGCTATAATTTGAAAAAAATGAGAAGAGATGATTCCCGAAAAAAACCAATCCGGCAAACAGAAGCCATTTTATGTCTATTTGCTGAATAGTGTTAGTGATGGTCATGAAGAATAAAAATATCATGTATGCTAAATGAAAGCCGCCATAATGGGCTAAAAAGAAAAAAGCAATATAACGTTGTGTTTTTTTTGTAGGTTCTGCGGGTTTACCGTTTATGAGCAATCCCTCGGTGGAGATATCCTTAACCTTAAGAATTCGAAAGAAATTAAATATACCGATAGTAACACTTTGCCACCAGTAGAGCCACATGATGGTTGGGAGATTCCAGTGTTCCCAGACTGCGAGACCGATAGCTACCAGATTCGACAGGATCAATAGCATGCTGGAATTAGTGAAACGTAAATATTTTTCTATCAGTTGCATCCAATTATTTTACACTGCCTTTGTTGACCGGTCAATTAGGGACTGGGGACTGGGGACTGGGAATGGGGACTGGGGGCGGCGCTAGTCATTGAGAGCATTCTGGAGGAATGCCTAACAATCCCTTGCGGACTTTAAAAAGCATCGCAAACTGGACTCACCCATTTTTATGGACGGGGAGTCTTTTAATATAGAACATAGCGTCGCAAGGCGACGCTATGTTCTTAAAGGGAGGCCGGCATGTTTTAAAACTGGTCGTGGATGCATTGGATGAACTTTCAGAAAGCGTGGAAGCTGATAATACGTGGATCGTACCTTCAGTAATATATGCTCCTTCAACTTGCTAATAATATCACCTACACAGTTTCCATCGCTGATGCATCGCAGAATCTTCGACCATACACACGCGTCGGTTGGACGCATGCTATTGTTGCACGTAATGCAGTTGGTTGTACACTCGATAACTGCCCTGTCACTGCTACATTGCCAGGCTGGTCCGGTACTACTTATATTAATTCCACTACCACTAATGACGGACCAAATAATATAATTGATCCATTCCAAATCCGTTACCTCCTTAATGATGTCCAGCTTGAAGAAAAAACATTTACTTCGCTTTCAGTGGGTGGTACCGCACTGGATATCAATAATTCACTTTCTTCCGTTATTAAAGGTGGACGCAATACGACCGGAATAATCGTGGATTCAAATAACAGCATCTCGGAAAATAATGAAACAGATAATACATTTTACCAGCAGTATATCTGGTCACCTTACCTGCTTACCGATAATGTTGCATATACGACAACTGCACCGCCTGACCGAAATACTACCAGCTACATTTGGTATAACTGTCATGGTTATGAATTCATTGTTCAGCCGAGCAGTAACCGGCATTATTGGGGTGTTGTCGGCATCCTTCCGGTAAGTAGTACCTCTAATTACGATTTGCGCCTTCATAATGATTACACCGGCTCTACTGCCGGATTCAGTATTGCATTGAAAACCTCGAACTCCAGTTCCGGTGGAGGTATCGAAATTATTGGCATCAACAGGTTCGCAACAAGCACGGAAACCTGGTGGGCAGGCGTCATCCAGGGTTCTAAT
>Ga0154622_1063_pt4 | contig 14145 bp, 6 predicted proteins | sample Rifle2008BG13ft_FD_116051 | JGI IMG/M metagenome (GOLD analysis project Ga0154622, IMG submission 116051) | Candidatus Fischerbacteria bacterium RBG_13_37_8
AATGTAGATATTGCAAAAGAGATTAATCTTATCAGTATGATCATCAACTTCATTAATTATGTCAAAACTAAATTCCACCTGATGCAAAGAAAAAGCTACATTTACATTACTGAGCTTAGTTATATCAGGATCAGTATTAGGATTATTGCCGTAGGAGGCGTCTGCCTCTTTATTTGAAAAGATATAAACATAGTTTTCCTGCATTGTTTCGTTCTTGCTTGAATGATTTTCCGGCGGCTGCTCAAAATTCAATAGCGTTTCAAGATCTGTATCATTGTCAAGATCAACTAATACCGATCCATATATATGATGCTCGCCGTAGGATTCATCAAAAAATGCAAATTTTTCATTCCCGGCATTTCTGAACAGAAAACCGCCAGGCGTAATCAAATAGCATGGTATCTTTGGCTGATTGCACTGCACCCAAAAACCCGGAATTACAATATCTAAATCTCCATCATTATCCACATCACCAATATCCCCCAGACTTAATGCATGATCCTGTAATAAAGAATTCATCTGTTGTTCTGAATCAAAAATCGAATACTGCAATGCTTCCACAGCTTCAAGGAAACTCTGTCCATTATTATTTTCATAAAAAAGAAGGATCGTGTCCGGGGAATTTGCTATAATGTCAGGATAGCCGTCTTTATTGAAATCAGCCACAAAAATGAGATTTATGAGAATGTCCGGCGACCATAGCGAAGGAGCTTCTTCAAATATATTGTTGCCTTTATTAATGAATATTTTATTCAATGGCGCTTTATTCTGGTTATCATCGAGTGTATAGCCTGCCGTAATAAAATCATCGTAGGAATCATTATTAATATCGGAGCTTTTGATGTTTTCCGCATAATAAGAAATTCCTGAAAGTATATTTTTTTTCTGGAATTGCCAGTGAGTAACATTGTTGGAGTCAATGTACGTTTGATTGATCCAGAGGCTTATTCCGTTGCCAAAGCTTGCTAAAAGTATGTCCAAATCACCATCGCGGTCAAAATCACTTATTTCACCCTGATAGTAATCTCCGTTAAAAGAGAGCATTTCTTCAAAAAAAGGGAATTGCCCAATGCCGGGCATGATTCTCCATTGAGAGAACGAAGCATCTTTGTAGCAATAAACGAGGTCAAGGAAACCATCGCCATCTAAATCTCGCAACATCGGCTCACCGGCGCATGTGCCGACATCCGTCAAATATTCCGGTGTTTGCAGAGAGCCGTTGTTGTTGAGAGAGTACTGCAATTCAAGCGAATATTGATCTTTTTGTGCAAGCAAAATAGCATCCGCAAAAGCATCACCATTAATATCACCAAATGCTTCTTTTGTGGTATAGACAGAAACATCGCTGAAATCACCGCCCGCAGATTCATGCTGTAAATGAGGTTCTAAGCCATACACATAAGATTGTTCACTGCAGAGTGGCTGATTATTTGGATCGCATGCACAAATGTTATTGCCACTACACGGCACTACTGCGTAATCATAACTATTGTTTTCAGGTTGAAGGAACTTATCAAAATAATGCGGGTAAGTGTCGACATCTATTATATCATGATTTAGTATTTCAACAAAAGGATCGATTCCTGTTCTTCTGTATATTTTTATCCTTGCTTCGGCATTGAATGTCCATGCCAGCAGATTTGCTGCCGTTGCTTCCTGACCGTGCAATCCTTCAACTTCAGGTGGCTCCAACCAATCCAGAATGCCTATATCATCAAAATAGGCTGTCTTGGCAATGCCAGGACTATCGTTATCATGTATAATGAATATTCTATCAATGAGACCATAATCTCCCCATAGATTATTCCAATCTGTTCCTGCCGGCAGTTTTATGAAATGCCATCTCTCGTCTGCCGGTATCGCATTAATATAGTCGTTATTGATAAAAGGCTCAGGTGAGATTTCTGTGCCGGCAATGGCGTAGATTAATTCATTCTGACCATCTCCGATGCCGATGCCTATCATTTCAGCAAGAGTATCTACGCGTATAGCAAAGAATAATTCCGAAGTGTCATTGAGCTGAACAGGGTATTGGTTATCCTGTACAAAATTGTAGGTTTTCCATGTATTTCCAGCTATTTTCACGGAAGCTGCACCCCGATTCGAGGTAGTCGTTTCAAGCGCTATTTCTGGATTTAAATCTTGATTGCCGGCGAGCCCATTGTACGGTTCAAGAGGCGGCATTCCGGCATCAAATTCAGTTATAAATGCCTTAAATAATGAATTCTTGTATACAATCAGGGTTATATTTTTTTCACGGTTATCAGAGGTTATTCCGGTAATAGGTACGTTATTTATGCCTTCTTGCAGATTTACTATTGCAGACCAATTGCCGGAATCCGGATAAACGATCTTGTCTTTTACATGAATTTCCACAATATCAGGTGAACTTGTCCCTTTTATTTCAATAGTGCGATTTTGTGTAATGGTATTGCCGGCAGGTGAAATTATAGCTAAATCAGGAGAAGCAGTATTTATAAGTAATTCTCCCTGTCGAGTTTCTTTAGCGCCTTTGTATTGGACACTTACTTTATGTATGTAAACACCGTCGTCTGCAACTGTGCAGGATTCATTAAGCTTTTTTCCTGTTAGTAAGGAGGTAGTAGCTGTTGCTGAATTATTGCGATGGAAAATATTTGCCAGGCATCCGTCCCATGCAACCGTGATAGTGAAATCTATAAACCCATCCTTATCCATTGGTATTTGTTGCTGAATCTGCCATACTTTATTATCTGAGTTTTTATCTCGTACTTCAATTTTCACTTTTATAGGTGAATTTCCATGAACCGGTTGCTGTTTAACGGAAGCGTGCAGTGAAAAAAAGGCAACATCATTTATCCCATCGCCGTTTGGAGAAAACTCTGCCGGAGAAACCTGATAATGAATAATATCTATCTCCGCATCAGATTCGATGGACAAAACTGCCGGGCAAAGAAATAGTACTATTAAAGTTGAACATAGGATACTTTTCATCATATCCTCCTCCTTGAAGAGGTGTAATTGAAGGATAAAAGAAAGGCGCTAAGGTACGAATGTAGCAGGGCGATTGAACATAGATGTAAGCCAGTCAGATAAAGCAAAACTTGCAGATAGTTCTTCCTTGCATATAGGCGTGCAAATGCAGTACACATAAGAAGTTCTTTGTGGCGAGATGATCCTATGGAGAATGGAGAGCCCCTTTATTTAATTTACCTTCCATAATAACCTCTAATAATTCATTATGAAAGCCCTTTCTTTCTAATGAACCAGTTTATAATAGTATTTATGCCTTGTCAAGTCCTTTTGAGAAAATATTGACATTATTAAAAACTAACGTTATGCTTTATCACTATCATTAAGGAGGCAAACAGGATGAAAAAGATATGTGTAATAATTATTCTAATGCTTAGCATGCCTTTGTTTTCACAAATCTCGCAAAAAGAAAATGCACAGAAAGCAGTAGAATCCGTCAAGCATTTATTCCCGCAATGGCAACAGTTAGAATTTGAATTTGATGAAATAAAAGAATCTATAATTCCGGATTTTCTTCAAGCAAGATTTTATGTAACTCATCATGATAAAAACGTGCCTATGGTAATTTACTTCCGCAAAGATGGTAAATATGCCTTCGTGGGGCAATTAATCAATGTTGAAGAAAGCAAAAGCTTGACAAATGAATTTGCAGGGGAAATAAAATATGACACCGTCGATATGTCAACTCTCAATCTTAAAAATGCAGCCAGAAAAGGTGATTTGGGCGCGCCAGTGACGATAATAGAGTACTCAGATTTTCAATGTCCGTATTGCAAAAGAGCAGAGTCGGTGACAAAGCAAATATGTAAGGAGTATAAAGATAAGATAGTATTCATATATAAGCACATTCCGTGGCCTAAACATAATTATTCCGTAAAATTGGCAGTCGCTGCTGAATGTGCAAGAGAGCAAAATGAGCAGGCATTCTGGAATTTTCATGATGTTTTCTTTTCTGATGAATTTAGCATAACTGATGACAAAGATTTAACAATTAAAATAATGGAAATCGCAAATAATAATGAATTAAATAATGAATTATTTAAAAAATGTTACGAAAATAACAAAACCGAGAATATAGTCAATGATCACTTTAATGAATCCAAATTCCTTGGCATAAGCAGCACGCCGACATTTGTCGTTAATGGAGAAAGGATATTAGGGGCATTGCCGTATCAAAGTTTTCGGGATGTTATAGAAAAAAATTTAGATAAGCCTAATAAGTAATAAAACACTTATTAGGAATATCAATTTGTCCCGGGTCTTGCATCTCCAAAAAATGAATTTTGAAACCTCCACGCCGCCTCACTTTGGAGTGGAGAAGGAGGTTTCCCTGTCTTTTAGATGGCGCCACTTTTTTCTCAGCTTTCGCCTATCGTCTTTCAAGCCCGGCTTGAAGAAATAAGAATGGATTGTCCATCCGGGGAAAAGGCGGGATTCTGGTCATCGTGAGATGAATAACTTGTTACGTTAACAGGTTGTGCTTGACTGGGCGGCTGTGGAGTAACCGGATTATCCTTGCTGCATTGACTGACAGCACAGCATATTGCAATTGCAGCCGCGATGATATGTACTCTTCGCGAGCTTGCGGTTTTATCCCTTTGAGTTTCGACTTGTTTAGCAGAGAGACCATCAAAAGCATACTCTCACATTTTATTGGTGATTAACCTTCAAGGACAATCCGTCGGTTCTGGATATGACAGGGGGATTCGGATGCAGGGCGCGATGCGCCGGTTGAATCATAGCCATATCTGCCTTCATCGAACGTATCTGTCGGTACGATGAGATAATAGAAGCTCAGGAGACCGGCAGGGATCGTATCATTCGTGTTAGCGCCGCTATCACAGGAGAGTGAGTCATGGTTATAAGTACCGCATGAACGATGGAACTTATATACGTTGAACTGGACCAACCTGGCAGTTCTGCACTGACCGAACAGAAGGAAGCTGTACATCCAGGAAATGTTGTATCACGCGGCACTATTGCGCCATCCCAGAGGGCAAGAGAGTGTGGCTTCAGGTAAACTTCTACATCATCGATGTAATAGAGGTTGACAAAGCTATCCGTTATATCATTAGGACCTTCGGTGACAATCGTGGAATTCAGGTAGGTAGAGCCTGACCATCCCGGCAGTGTGGTGGTAAGCGCACAGGAGGTTTGTGTGCATCCGCTTGAATTGCGTGGAACGACTGCGGAAGTCCAGCCGTGATGCGCATACGGTTTGATATTTGATGCCAGTCATTCAATTTCAAGGATTAAAGATGTAGAGGAGGAGACCTGCGTATAATCAGGTTTATACACCAGCAATCCATAAATATAGATATTATTTTATGAGGCTGATAAATTCAGGTTCATTTACCAGATTTCCAAAAAATTTATCTTTCCTGGCTCGATCCTTGAACGATTCATTCAATTCAATCGCTTTGCGCAGGCTTAAAAGAGCTTTATCATTCTTTAATTTTTTTGCAAAAATGATTGCCTGAAAATACCATGCATCTTCAAAATCAGCGTCTAACTTGAGCGCTTTCTCAACGTCAAATAGCGCTTTATTTAAATCAGAATTCGAAATATGCAATGTAGCTCTCTTGAGCCAAGCTTCAGCATAATCCGGGTCAATTCTCAAAGCTGTATTTACTGCATTTATTGCTTCATGACAATTATCCATTAATTCAAACAATTGAGCTTTCTGCAAATATAAATAAGCATTATCAGGCATCAAAGCAATCATTGCATCAATGGTTTCTGCCGCTTCTTCATATTTTCCTAATTTTGTCAATGCCAGTGCTTTGCAATAATATGACTCATCATGATTTTTCTCTAATCTCATAGCTTCATTATAAGATTCCACTGCTTCTGCGTATTTTTCGTTCTCATGCAAAGCTCTCCCCTTTAAAAACCAGGCTTCAGCATGATCAGGCTTCAGTTGTATTGCGCTCTCGAACGCATCTTTTGCTTCATTATAGCGATGAAGGTTCATCAACAAATCCCCGCGGTGAATCCAATGTCTAAAATATTTTGAATCTATCGATATCGCTTGATCCATTACCGGCAGAGCTTCTTCGTATCTTTCCAGGAAACTTAATGCAATGCTTTTATTAAACAATGTACAAGCATGAAAAGGATCATATTTCAATGATTCATTCAGCGCTTGCAATGCTTCTTCATATTTTTCCATGTAGATGAGACAATGCCCTTTGCCATATAAGGCTTCTGCAAAGTTCGGTTTTAATTCCAACGCTTCATTAAATGATTTAAGCGCTTCTTCGTAATATTTTATTATGATCAATGCATTTCCACGATTACGCCATACTTCCGGAATATCCGGATTCAATTCAATAGCTTCATCATAATCTTGCAATGCCATATAATAGCTTCCCATTTCATAAAATGAATCAGCTTTTGCCATTATCGCTTCAATATCATCCGGTTTCAATCTTAGCGCTTCCGCAAAATATTTGACTGCTATGGGAAAATTTTTCTTTTCCATATAATGATATCCTTTGAGCATCCAGAAATCCTTTTCAGCAGGCATTAACTCAATGGCATTATCGATCGTAGCAAGTTCTTCCTCGAATTGCTTCAATTCATGCAAAGCCATTATTTTTCCACACCATGCGGGAGTTGAATCTTGCTTCATGCCAATTGCTTCCTCAAATTCGCTGAGCGCTTCATTAAATTTTCCTCTTTCAAGGAAAGCATAACCATGTGAGGTTGACTTTTCAGAACTTCTAAATATTTTAAGTTTCTTCATAAATCACTCAAGATCGGATAACCGATCCGCCAATCGCATTGTTGAATTATATTTTATTTTATTTCTCTTCCAGATCTTCCCGGATACTGCTAAATTGCTCTAAAGCTGACTCAAGATTTTCGGCAATATCTTTTGCGAGTATCCCCGGATCAGGCAGGTTCTCGGAATCTTCAAGACTCTCATCTTTCAGCCAGAATATATCGAGGCTCACCTTATCACGCTTATCAATATAATATCCGGCATCTACTTTGCTCCCTTTTTCGGTAATCTCCGTTTTTATTCTATAAACTTCATAACCCACATTCACGCCATCGGCAACAGCACGTTCATGACTATATTCCATAACCAGATTCTGGTTAAAAAATCCTAAAGTCTGTTTGGAAGGAGTAGCGGTCAGTCCTATGATATAGGCATCAAAGTATTCAAGCACCTGGCGCCAGAGATGATAAATAGAACGGTGACATTCATCGGTAATGATAAAATCAAAAGTCTCGATCGGGATTTGAGGATTATAAGAAACCTCTTTCGGTTTATCTTCTTCCGGGGAAATGTCAAAGATGGAATGTTCCTCAAGCTCTGCATCAAATTCCGGTTCACCTTTGATCATGGAATAAAGTCTTTGAATGGTGCTGATACAGACACGGCTTACCGGGTCAAGAGCATTTGAAGTCAGGTACTGGACATTGTACAGTTCTGTAAATTTTCTGCCATCATCAGGCGTGAGATACTGCTGAAATTCTCTTAACGTCTGACGACCCAGATTACTTCTATCCACTAAAAAGAGCACCTTTTTAGCATTGGCAAACTTGATAAGACGGTAGATGAAACTTACGGCTGTAAATGTTTTTCCGCTCCCGGTAGCCATCTGAATAAGCGCTCTTGGTCTATTGTCGGAAAAGGATTTCTCGAGATTTATAATAGCTTCAATCTGGCACTCTCTTAATCCATGCGTAATTAATGGCGGCGTAGATTTTAATCGCGCCGGAAGAGTATTTTTCTGATTCAGCCATTCTTTCAACATCTCCGGTTTGTGAAACGCAAAAACTCTGCGGGAACGTGGTTCGGGGTCTCTTGAATCTCTGAAAAAAGTTTCAATGCCTGTGCTTTCAAAGGCAAATGGAAGCGATTCCTGGACATGAGGAATATTTTCAGGAATGCCGGCAAGGTAACCGGCTGATTGTTCAGCCACACCGCTTAAGGTGGTCCCTTCAGGTTTTGCTTCAATCACACCAACTGCATTTCTATCAACGAAAAGGAGATAATCAGCAATACCTGATTTAAGAGGAAATTCGCGTATTGCAACCCCGAGGGAAGCGCCCAGGTTCAGTTCACGAAGATCCTGAACTTTCCAACCCGCGTCTTCAAGCAGCTTATCAATTTTTTGTCTGGCTCTCTCTTCAGCATTCATATCAATAATACTACCTCAGATTCATCAGTATTGGAATCTATCACGGTTTTGTCCTGTTTTCTATGCTTCATTATATATTATGTTCATTGTAATTTTCAACTAACTCTAAGCTATTCATCTTTATATTGTTTCTGACGAGCCTTAATTTTTTTCCTCATAATATTACTTATCTTTTATAGACGAAAGAATAAGGAGAATTATCGCGCCAATAGCAAGCCCTTCTATAAGGTTTTCTGCTGCTTTATCACTAATTGCTCTTTGAATCTTTTCCGAGACAGATACTAATGTTTTAAAAGGATCTGATCTGTCTATTCGAATAACTTGATACCGTTGATTAATAGTAATATCTGCGTCTGCAAGAAACAAGATTTGCTTATTTTTCTGGCTGCCGAAAGCTATTTCTTTATCAACCCATTTGCCATGCTTGCCATTATGAGTAATAATGCTTATAACATAATTCGAGGAATTAATTTGGGATTGCAGATGAGCAGGCATTCTGGAATTTTCATGATGTGTTTTTTTCTGATGAATTTACCATAACTGACGGAAAATATCTGTTGATCGATGTTATAGAAATTGCAAGGAAGAATAGATTGAAAAAAGAAATATTCAAAAGCTGCTATGAAAATAATTAAACAGAGAAGTTGGAGTGGAGTATGAGGTTTCCCTGTCTTTTAGGTGGCGCCACTTTTTTTTCAGCTTTCGCCTGTCGTCTTTCAAGCCCGGCTTGGTTTTCTTCCTGACCGGCGCTTTTTCTATCGATACGCCATTGGAAAATGATGTGGAAATTTCAACGATCCAAATGTCCAGGTTGCCTGAACGGTTCGATTCAAATGCAATTGATTTCCCATCAGGAGAAAATGACGGTGCGCCATCGTAAGCAGGATTATTGGTGATTTGGATTGGCGTTCCACCGCCATCCGAAGTAACGACAAAGATATCTGCTTCCGCCAGCCCTCCATAATTTGATGAATACACAATCTTTGAACCGTCAGGACTCCAGGAAGGATCAGTATCCTCGGCAGGATTGCCGGTAATGTTTTGCTGACCTGTGCCATCTGCATTCATGACAAAAATATCCCAGTTCCCTGTGCGGTTCGACTGGAAAACGATGCGATTTCCCACCGGTGACCAGTTGGGTTCCCAGTCATCTGCCGCATTATTTGTCAGGCGGATTGTGTTGCCCGTGTTTATATTTATCTTGTAAATATCCCAATTATTATCACGATTGGATTGGAATACTATCCAATTTCCATCAGGCGAAAAAGTAGGCTCCCAGTCCGGCGCATCATCAAAGGTTATTCTTTTAAATCCTGTTCCATCGGGCATTACTGTCCATATTTCGTCATTGCCATTTCTGTCAGAGGAAAAACAAATTCGATTCCCGCTTTTGCTCCAGGAACTGCCCGGCATATTGACATTATCGCTGTCAGAGGAATTCGTTACTGCAGATGCTCCAGCGCCGGTGACAGTCATCACCCATAAATTCAAATTTCCGCTGCTGCCGTTTCTTTTTGAAGAAAAAAGAATGAATTGTCCATCCGGGGAAAAGGCGGGATTCTGGTCATCGTGAGATGAATCACTTGTTATGTTAACAGGTTGTGCTTGACTGGGCGGCTGTGGCGGCTGTGGAGTGACCGGATTATCCTTTCCGCATTGACAGACAACACAGCATATTGCAATTGCAGCCGCGATGATATGTACTCTTCGCGAGCTTCGTGGTTTTATCCTTTTTGGTTTCGACTTGTTCAGCATGGGGATCGTCATAAGCATACTATCACATTTTATTGGCGATTAGCCTTCAAGGACAATCTACACGGTTCTGGATATGACAGGGGGATTCGGATGCAGGGCGCGATGCGCCGGTTGAATCATAGCCATATCCGCCTTCATCGAACGTATCTGTCGGTACGATGAGATAATAGAAGCTCAGGAGGCCGGCAGGGATCGTAGCGTTCGTGTTAGCGCCGCTATCGCAGGAGAGTGAGCCATGGTTATAAGTACCGCTCATTAATGATGCAATTGTGCCTCGATAGATTTCATAGTGAGTGATACCGGATTGATAATCACAGGAATGACCCCAGTTCAGTTCGAGTTCATCGGCAGATATTTTGCTGACCGTAAGAGGAATACCTGAAACAATATTATTATCCGGGGTTTCAGCAAGCGGTCCCGAAGTCAGGATCAGGTTATAGACTACATCCGTAGCAGTGTCATAAGCAAGTGCATTCGGTTTAAAAACGACGAGAATATAATTACCTGCTGGAATGATCATGCGGAGGTATTCATCCTCGCCTGCGCCGGCATTATTGGTAAAACTGCTGCCGAAGATCTCATCGGAGGAGCGGTAATCAGCATCCGCATTGTAAAGTGCGAATCCCAGGTCCGCAGTGCCTGCTATAAAATTGAGTTTGATCTTATAGATTGCCAGTGATGGGATATAAACGAAATGGGCGTTAGCAATGATTGCAGTGCTTAGTCCGTATGGTCCATTATTTGAAGGGGGTGAAATCGATGGAAAATTATCACGGAACGAGACAGCATAATCACCGTTATGCGGTGTATCCGTGCCCTGTACAACGCTTGCGTACCATGGACCTGAACCTGCTGCATTAGCGTTGACAAGTATAAAATCGACAAACGAGAGATTATTCATAGAAGCTTCGATCGCATAACCAAAGCCTGCCGTGGAACCGGTATAATCGTTATACAAGCGGAGGTCATAATTATCTATCGGCAATTTTGGGACTAAGGCAAAGATTCCCCATGAGTTGGTAATAGAGAATTGATAACCATCGCTGTTGAAATAATAATAACCGGCGCTGTCGCGGTCAGGCGGTGCAGTTGTTTCAAATCCAGTATTTCCCTCGATTATCTTCGGCTTCCAGACATACTGTTTATAATATGTATTATCAGACTCATCTGTTTCGATGTAATCATTATTTGCATCCACTGTCAAGCCCAGCGTATGACGTCCTCCTTTAACGATATACGGGAGCGCATTATTCAGATCATAATTAGTGGCGAACGCCATAAGGGAATCTACTTGCACTTCCTCTATCATAACATCATCGATTGTGTAACGGATATCAAAGGGGGTCGTGATAGAGACGGGACCTTCATTATGAATGATGGAACTAATATACGTTGAACTGGACCAACCTGGCAGTTCGGCAGTGACCGAACAGAAGGATGCAGTACATCCAGGAAATGTTGTATCACGCGGCACTATTGCGCCATCCCAGAGGGCAAGAGAATGTGGCTTCAGGTTAGCTTCAACACTCTCGATGTCAATCGTGTACATGACTGCATCGTCAACATACATCATGGTAGGTTTATAGATCAGCAATGCATACCTGCCCGGCGCGCTGAATGAGTATTCAAAATGTTCCGGTTCATCATAGCCGTGATCATTCACATGCGTCCCGGAAATTGCATCAGCCAGACAGAAATATGAAACCGTGGCATCGATAAGAGCGATGGCAATATCAGCGCCGTCCGGCGTGACAGTAAAACGCGTAAATATATTGACATCATTAGTACCGACATTAATTTCTTCAACTGCTACTACACCAAAGGAATTAATATATCCTGTATTGCCAAGCGAGGGCATCGCTATCTCATGGTCAGAATAATCATTATGCATCAGGTAACCCACTACATCCGGGTCGTTATTACTCTGCAGAGCAGCCGCCCACCATAGTTCAGTGGATATCGTATGCCGGTTCACACCTATGATTTCAGGACCGCCATTGCCGTAGTAATCTGACCATTTCAGATAATTATAGAAACCATGCGTGGAATCTTCATAATCATCATAAAGGCGGAGGTCATAATCAGCCAGCATAGTTGACGGCATCATGCCCACAACACTCCAGTATGCTTCACCATTGTAAGGAATTGCATGAAATTCATAACCATCCATGTTGTACTGCGTATACCCCGTTGAATCGCGGTCAGGGGGCGCAGATTCACATTGATACGGCACATTATCCTGCAGGAGTTTCGGTGACCAGATGTATTGTTGGTATGATTTATTATCATTCTCATTGCTTTCACTGTATTCATCATATTCATCGGCGAAGAAGCCCAGCGTATGACGTCCGCCTTTTACCGTTCCGATGGAGCGGTTGAGGTCATACCATGTTGCGCCATTCAGCAGGGAGGTAACCGTAGTCAGGTAAACCTCTACATCATCGATGTAATAGAGGTTAATAAAGCTATCCGTTATATCATTAGGACCTTCGTTGACAATGGTGGAATTCAGGTAGGTAGAGCCTGCCCATCCCGGCAATGTGGTGGTAATCGTACAGGAGCTTTGTGTGCATCCGCTTGAATTGCGTGGAACGACTTCAGAAGTCCAGCCGCTATGCGTATACGGTTTGATATTTGATGCAAGTCCTTCAATATCAAGGACTAAAGAAATAGAGGCGGAGACCTGCGTATAATCGGGTTTATACACCAGCAATCCATAATAACCAGCAGTTGCCGGTTTGAAGGTAAAAATTTCCGGTTCATTCACTCCTCCATTGTTGACCTTAGTCCCGCTGATTGCATCAGCCAGTGAGAAGTAGCTCATCGAGTTAGGGATTAAGGCAACTGCAATATCACCGCCGGTTGGTGTGATGGTAAATTGCCAGGTCAGATTCAGATCCCCCGTATCAAAATAAATATCTTCAAGCCGCAGGGGGCTATTCGAGCTGATGCTCTGGTTTATGCCCGTGGAAGGAACATTAACTGTATTTAGCGAGGAAGCTTTATCAATAAAATAATTTGCAGCAGAACGCGTTCCCGTTCCCTGGATGACGCCAGCCCACCATGTGCTTGCAGAAGTCATATGACGGTTAATGCCAATAATTTCAGCGCCACCTTCTCCGTTGACTCCGGAGGAAGTAACGGAGATGCCGAATCCATTCTGGGACCCGGTATAATCATCATGAAGCCGCAGGTTAAAATTAGCAGTTTCGGCAGCCGGAATCATGCCTATAGCAGTCCACCAATAGCTTGTATCTACTGGCAAAGCAGTGAATTCAAATCCATGGCAATTGTAATAATAATAGCCTGCCGAATCTCTGTCCGGCGGTCCGCTATCGATTTCTTGCGGGTCAAAACGATTGAGCGCCAAAGGAGACCATACATATTGAGCATATTCGTAATTATCGCTTTCATTGCTTTCGCTAATATCATAGTATGGGTCCATTTTAACTCCGAGGGTATGTCTTCCTCCTTCAATGGCTGATTCACTATTATTAAGAATTTCTCTAGTTGCTCCTGCATCTAATGAAGTCCACCCAAGCTCAGCTATATGCAGATCATCAAGTGTTTGTTCCATATAGAATGTTGATGTTATATTATTAGGACCATCGTTGATTCCTGCTGAACTAACATACGTAGTTCCAGTTGACCAGCCAGGGAGTGTCGCCGTAACCGAACAGTTACTGATTGTACACCCCGTTACATCACGCGGCACAATAAAATCTGTCCACCCGGTATGCAGGTAGGGTCGCAGGTTGGATTCAGACTCGGTGATATTGACCGTAAGCGAAATAGTATTATCCAGTTGTGACGTTACTGCTTTATAGATAATAAATCCGTAACTTCCTTCAATGGTAGGTGTGTAGGTAAACACTTCCGGTTGATTGTATCCGCCATTATTGATTTTCGTTCCGCTGATTGCTCCTGCGAGTTCATAATAATCCTGAACAGGAGAAAAGAGCGCTACTGCAATATCACCGCCGGATGGTAAAGCGGTGAACGTCCATTGCTTGTTGAGGTCGCCTGCTTCAATCGTAAGATCGAGCAGGGCAAGAATATCAGTATCAGCAAGGGAACCCGTCCAGTTAACAAGAGGAATATCATAAAGCAGGGAACCTACTTTTTCAACGACATAATCAACAGCAGAGGGAGTATTCGATGCATGAACGGTACTTATCCACATCGTGGCAAGGGACGCTTGATGCCGGTTGACCAGGACAAT
>Ga0154622_1068_pt14 | contig 14041 bp, 9 predicted proteins | sample Rifle2008BG13ft_FD_116051 | JGI IMG/M metagenome (GOLD analysis project Ga0154622, IMG submission 116051) | Candidatus Fischerbacteria bacterium RBG_13_37_8
CCAGATCAATAAGATTATCAAAATTGAAGTCAGCAGCTGTAATTGATTTAGGCCCTTTACATGCCTCGCACATCTGTAAATCAATCAAAGGAGTAAATGTTCCGTTCCCTACACCCCTTAAAAGAGAGATAATAAAAATTCCATCACTTGCATAAAGATTTGCTACTGCCAGGTCAGGATAACAATAGTTGCCATCAGTTGTAAAATTTGCACTAATTATATCTGTGGAGAAGCTACCAACTTCATATGAGCCAGCTTGTGTAAAAGTACCGTCACCATTGCCCAGCATAATATATACTTGGGATGATGGAGTTATTTGATTCACTACAGCTAAATCTTTTATGCTGTCGGTATTTAAGTTTGCGGTTAATAGTTCTCTTGTAGCGCTGGCAATTCCTTGAGGATATAATGATTCAAAGTAGCCATAACCATCTCCGAGAAAGGTAGTGATTGATTCATTCGAGTATGATTTCGCAATAACAAAATCAACATAATTATCACTATCAAATAGACTAGTGACAATATCATGTGGACCGGCATTGCTTACTTCATAAATTGGTCCTTGGCTGAAAGTTCCATCACCATTACCATAAAAAAGAGATATGCTTCTATTTCCTCCATTTGTTACTGCTATGTCAGGAGTGTCATCAACATTTACATTGAAAGAATCAATGGCTAAGGAATTAGGTTGATCACCAGTCGCGTATGCTGGCAAGTCAGTAAAACTTCCATCGCCATTGCCAAAAAGTACTGAAATGTCATTAGAAATTTTGTTAGCTGTAACTAAATCTAGTATGTTATCATTATTAAAATCAGCAGTAGCAATTTCATGAGGAGATGTTCCGACTGCAAAATCCTTTAAGTAGGTGAAAGTACCTTGGCAAATTCCAGGATAAACCGTATTATTCAAGAAGATAGAGATGCTATGCCCGGCTTCTTTTGCAGCAGCTATATCCATGCACTGATCATCTGTATTGAAATAGCCAGTAGTAACTGAATAGGTTGCCATTAAACCACCTGAATATCGTTGTGGCTGCATAAAAGTTCCATCACCATTTCCAATAAGAACAGAAATTGAATTTTTCGGATGCAAATTATCTCCTTGTATTGCTGCTACTAGATCAACAATGTTGTCGTTATTGAAATAGCCATAGGTAATGGCATAAGGTTCATCATAACTGTCTTCCCCTACTGAATATACTTCGCCTTGCAAGAATGATGGAACAGGATGGCCTGTGCAATTGCAAGAGGTACTGCAGTCACAAGCAGCATTGCTACAGATATCGCTTTGAAAAATAAACACTTCATGACTACCGTAACTCGTTGCTGCTACATCGTTATCACCGTCCCCATCGAAATCAGCACTAGTTACTCCCATAGGGGCATAAATTCGGTCATCGCCCTCGTTGCTCTCATATGTTGTTATGATAAATGATGGTGGATTGCCTCCTTGATTAATGAACGAAAAGAACTCATTTGCACCATATTCCATACCAGATCCCGCAATTATATCAATTAAGTTATCACAATTTAGATCAACAGGAGCAAATCTCATGTGATCCCCACACCCACCATTGGGGCAAATAATTGGTCCATATTCAATACCATTACCGAAAGTCCCATCACCATTATTATAGAAGATAGTAATATATTTATATCCCGTAACAGCTATATCAAGCCCATTTACGTTATCAAAATCAGCGATTTGAGTATATGTAACTTTTTGAGGTATCTCATGTGTCTCAGTGAGTAGAAAAAGCCCTTCGCCATTATTCAGGAAAATTGATATGCTGTCATCATCTTCGTTTGAAGCGACGATGTCAGCATAGCTATCGTTGTCAAGATCACCTATAGCAACGCCATGCGGATCAGCACCGGAATTATAATCTATTCGACTATTTGAAAATAGTTTATACCAATTATACCCACATATTCCTGGGCAGTCAGCATGCTGTTTTGGATCACAGCCATCATTTGGAAGATCAACACAGGTCATGTCTTCAGGACAGGGTAATTGTGCAATGCCTCCACATAAAGGTGGGACTGTTAAGCAAACTCCCCAGCAGCGCCGCCCGCAGTTATCTGGATCGCAATCATCTCTTATATCATCAACGCATATTAGTCCATCAGGGCATCGTATATTGTTTGGTCCCCCACAAGAGATGAGAGCAGCATAACTACTTAGTGAATTCAAAAGCGAACAACAAATAAAAAACAATGGAGCCAGAAAAAGATAAATTTTGATTTTTGATATATTCATTTGTTTACCTCCTATATAGGAATTTATGTATTATATTCAATGAAGCCTATTCAGATTCTTTCATCAATCAATTTTTACATTGTGGCATAGAGTTTCTATTTTGTCAAGTGATATTTTACCTTGCCATCCCCCTCTTTTTGTTTAAGTGGTAGCCGGAACGATATTTCATCTGTAGAGAGCAGGCATAAGATTGAATTATAGGGAGGAAAAGTTCTATTCGTTAAAGCGAGGACCAAATATGTGCAACGAGATTTGTGCAGCGTTTTGCTTCAGCCGCACGCTTTAAGCGGCTTCAGCGAAACCTGCCCAAATCTTATGTTGATTTTCATTGATGTACAAGAGCGAATACTGATATGGTAAAAGATCAGAGATGCAGTAGGGAGGAGATAATATTGGTAAGCAAGGCCACAAGATTATGAAGAGTTAGCAAATAAGAATCGGAAGCTATATATAAAGCAATACTAAGTACACTACGCGTTTTAGAGGTGTCATGCTTTTTTTGCCTCTTTTTCTTTCTCGAAAGTGGTAAATGCTAATGGCAGCGCTCGCCCCTGCGAGGGTATACTGGCAGCTATAACTTGGACTCCTGACACATCTGTCTGGTCAATTAATACAGGAACTAATCCTCCAATCTTCTCATAAGGAATCATGCCCAAAAATGCTTTGGTTACCTCGGCTATTTCAAATGGCGCTTTCAATAAAAATCGATCCAGTCGTTTATATCTTGATTTTGGCGTTCCTTTGGTATTCATGCACCTTGCTATGCTGCATAATTTCATGCGACCATACCAGACTCGTGCTGCCCTCAAAAATATTAGTACCGCAATAACTATTGCCCTTAAGTTGTTTCTTACAGGCTTAGTCATTTCTTCAAAATGCTTGCTTACTATTCTATTGAGTTATTCTCCAAAAAGCTCGATTGTTTAATCAATGCTTTTTTCTCTTGACATTGTATCTCCTTGGCGTTCTTACAATATCTATATTGACGGAAGTAAGCTTTTGAAGTAATTCCTTCATCCTTTTATAATTTGCGCACATCAATAATGCTTCGGCTTCATGTTCTTTTGCGATGTAAATTGTTTTTGTCTTTCCCTTTTCTTTGTAGGTAATACAAATGGCTCGATGCAGAGCTCCCTTTGTGCATTTACAATTTGCTTTTCCACAGGTAATAGTTCTAATAACAATGCTGCCTTTAATCATTTGCCCGATAGACCGCATTTGAGATCTCAGTTAGTGAGCTCTCTTTTTTAGCAAAACTGTATCAATATGATGCATAGAGCACCTCCTGTCTTACAGTTACAATACTGTAAGATATCATAAATAATACCGCTTGTAAAGTTCTCATGAGTTGAATCTCATACCTATTCAAATCAAGACTGGACAATCGTCTATAAAAAAATGGGGGAGGGCAATGGGCGGGGAATAGTCGCTTGGACGTAAAATTCTTGCATTTTTGTCAAAAAAATGTATTCTTTGCGAGTTCTGCGAAGCAGAACGAAGCAATTTCGAACGGACTATAAGAAGCATAACCTCTTACACAAATTATGAGGATGACAGCGACCTATCGCCTTATTCACTATCGAGGGAACGCAGCTTTTATTCCGTTAGGGATTGCCACGCTTTGCTTCGCACGGCTCGCAAAGAATATATTCCCTTTACTTTAGGATTACAACTTGCTTGGGATGGGGAATAGGGAATTGGGGGAATGGTTCATTAATATTTTGCTTATGCAATAAATTGATATATAATGGTTTATAGAATTTTTATTTTAGAGGTGGATGAATTATGCAGCCACTTGTTGGTAAGAAGGTATATCCCAAAAAAATGAGATGGAGATTTTATCTGGTTTATATAGCTATAGTTATTGTTGTAGCTGTGGTTGTCTTTTATATGACGAAAAATATGTATCAAACCAGAGAATCGGAAATTCCAGATATTGCCAAGAATGCGAGCGGCAAATCTTCACAAAGAGTTAACGAGTTTCCGAAAAAAGAAAAGATAATAAAAGAAACTGCACCGCAGGAACATGAAGGAGAAAATAATATCGCTAAAAATCGGGAATATGCCGGGAAAACCGCTGATGATGTTCAATCGGAAATTGCTTCATATTCCCATAAAGATGACGACAATACACCTACTTCTTCCGGCATGGTTATCTTTACTATGGCAAGTGATTACTATTTAAAAAAAGATTACAATAAGGCTATTGAATTGTATAAGCTGGCATTACCACATAATAAAATGGCAGCCGTTTATATCGGACTCTGTTATTATTGGCGGAAAGATTATATCAATGCAGTAACATATTTTGAACAGGCATTGCAATTCAATAAAGTTGATTTTATCGCAAAGAAATATGTAGCATTGTCCTATTATAATTTAAATGATCTTGAGCGTGCCAGGAAACTTATGGAAGAAGCGCTATTGTTGATGGATGATAATGAATTAAAGGAACTCCAGACAATGCTCTTGGAAGAGCGCAAGGTGATGGATGGATATTCGGACCTGAGTGGTGTGAAATTCAAGATTCTATTCAGCAAGGAGAAAACTCTTTCTGCAGAACGAACGGTTCTGGATATTTTGAATGAGGCTTATCGTACCATCGGTGGCAGATTGGATCTTTATCCATCACAACCAATTACTGTAATTCTTTATAATGAAAAAGATTTCTTCGATATAACACGCTCGCCCGGATGGGCAGGCGGACTTTATGATGGCAAAATCAGACTGCCAATTAAAGGCATGGAAGAACAAAAACAAATCCTTACACGCATTCTTTTTCATGAATATGTTCATGCACTGGTTCATACAATTACACCCAAATGTCCTTTATGGATTAATGAAGGTCTTGCACAATATTTTTCAGAGATAGATATGGAAAAAATAGGACAAGTTATTCCCCTGCAAACTCTTGAAGATAGTTTTCCCGGTGATACTGAACAAGTGATTATTGCGTATGTAGAAAGTTATTCCGCTGTTTCTTATTTAATAGATCGGTACAGCATATATCGCATGAAAGAACTACTGTATGCTATTGGCAAGACCGGTGATGTAAAAACAGCTTTTGAATCTGCGCTCTTCATTTCGTATGATTCTTTTCTTAAAACCTGGGAAAAAGACTAATTTCCCGTCTCCTATTTCTTTTTCAACCCGTTGGCTTTTGGAATCGTCAAAATACATTAAAAATTAGTAAGGTGAACACAAGGTTTGCCACTACGCAATCCTGGATTCTATGTCATTGTGAGTTTGCCGGAGGCAAACGTAACCTTTCATGAAAGAATCTTTCATCCCCGCCAATGAAAAACCATGTTCTTTCATGATAAGCATTTCCTCGATAGTGAATAAGGCAATAAGTCACCCGTATTCTCGTTATTTTGCGAAGGAGGCTATGCCTCTTATAGTCCGTTAGGGATTGCTTCGCGCACCTTCGGTGTGCTCGCAAAGAATCCCCATTCACTTTTTTGACAAGAAAAAAAAAAAGAGTACACTATATGCTTTATGGGAAAAATTCTGACAAACACTATGATGACAAAGAATACTTTTGTGCGGGAACCATCCTGTGATGCCAGAAGAGAACGACGAATAACATTCTGGGCGGTAGTGGTCTATATTTGTATTTCCATAATTTGGGGTATAAATTTTCCCTTAATGAAAATTGCCTTCAGCCAGATTTCACCTATGGCGTTCAATATTATACGGTTTGGTGTGGCTTCAATTTCGCTTATTATTATAATGCTTATCTGGGAAGGGTGGCAAAGAATTCCATTGAAACATTGGATTTTATTAGCTATTCAAGGTTTTTTTCATGTCTTTCTCTACCAATTACTCTTCATTAACAATCTCTCATTTACCTCATCCGGAATTGCTGCAGTGTTAACTTCGACTACACCGCTCTGGACGGCATTCCTGGTCTGGAGTTTTAAAGTTGAAAAAATTAATGGATGGATTGTCTCAGGCGCTATTGTTGGATTTTTAGGAGTTGTCATGGTGATAGGCGGAGGGATGCGTTCACTTGTGCTCAGCACCGCCAGTAAAAGCGAATTGGTCATGCTTTTGTCTGCCGTGGTATGGTCTCTTGGCACTATTATAACCAAGAAATTGCTCGTGCATTATAGCCCATTGAGAATTATTGCTCTTATGATGCCGATAGGATACCTCGGTACAATCATTGCAGGATTGCCGTCTACCTTGCATCAGGATTGGTACGCTATCAGTGGAAAAATATGGGCTATTATTATTTTTTCTACTTTTTTTGCCGTGACTGCCGGGTATAGTTGCTGGTCATGGGCAGTACAGCGAATTGGCGCAACCAGAACCTCTGTGGTAGGCAACCTTGCACCGGTCGTTGCTTTTATTGCCGCTTTTATTATTTCAGGTGAGCAGGTTTCCATTATTCAGATTATTGGCTCTGCAGTAATTTTGGCTGGAATATGGTTCTGCAAACGTGGATGATACCTGATTTCTCATGGTGACCATGAATTATCGACTGTGTCTTGCTTGAAAATAATTTGTAAATAACTTTATAGAGAGTAGTGGCTTGAAATGGTTTATATAAATATGCAGCGGAGCCCGCTTCTTCTTTACATATTGACATACCATTATATTTCACTACAATATTCCCATGGATACATTACATGGTTTGCTCAAAAAACGAATAGTGATACTTGACGGTGCGATGGGCACTAACTTGCTTGATAAGGGACGTGCGCCGGGTGAATCACCGAGCCTTCTGAATATAAAAAATCCGCAGGCTATCTATGATTTACAGAATGCCTATGTGAATGCTGGCGCTGATATCATCCTTACGAATACATTTGGTGCTGACCCATTGCATTTTCCTGAGGATACACTGGCTGATATTATTCGCGAAGGTGTGAGAATCGCACGACGCGTAGCTCATAAAAAAGCCATGGTATGGGGTGATGTAACCACGCTGGGTGAATTGATGAAACCATACGGGAACCTTGATTTCAATGAAGCACGCAAACTCTTCCGCCATGTATTTAAATTGCTGTACCAGGCAGGTGTCAGAATATTCTTCATAGAAACATTCACCTCCATGATTGAAGCAAAAGTCGCTTTTCTTGCTGCAAGTGAATTTTCAAAGAATATATTTGTTAGTTTTTCCATGGAGGAAGGGATACGTACTTTGATGGGAGAATCCCCTGAATCAATTGCGGTAACTTTTGAAGCATTGGGTGCGCAAGGTATTGGTGTGAACTGCACTCATCCTGATGTGGCCGTGGAAGCAATTGAACGCATGGCAAAAGTGACGAAACTGCCGCTTATCGCTAAACCAAATGCAGGTAAAGTGGAAATCATTGGCACGCAGGTGCAACATACCATCTCAAATAAAGAAATGGCAAATTATCTTGAACGATTTGTCAATGCAGGAGCTAATTTCGTTGGCGGATGCTGCGGTACCACAACTGAATACCTGAAACTGATTGCCGGGAAAAAACTTAAGCCTAGAACACGCAAAATAACGAAAACATGGTGTCTGACTTCCCCAAATAAAATGGAGACAATGGATATTGATACGATATGCGTGGTCGGTGAACGATTAAATCCATCGGGCAGAAAAAAAGTGAAAGAAGCACTGGAACAAAAAAAATATGCCGTTTATGCTGAAGAAGCACGTCTGCAAGAGGAAAATGGTGCCGAAGCACTTGATGTCAATGCATTCACTATTGATGCTGATGAAAAAGAAGCACTCCTTAATGCTATGTATGAGGTTATTAAAAACAGCTCTTTGCCGGTCTTTATCGATACACAAAATTATGAAGCAGCAGAAACACTCCTTTCTTTTTATCCCGGCATAGGCGTATATAATTCCATACCCGCCCGTAAACGTGAATTGAGAAAATGGCTCCCCATGGTAAAAGAATATGGCTTTAAAGCTGTCGTGTCGCTTGTTGGAAAGAAAATTCCGGCAAATTATAAGGAACGAATAACCAATGCATTGCTTGCGCTCCATGTTGCCCGCGAAATTGGTTTTCCAGAAACTGACCTGATAGTAGACCCGCTGGTTCTTTCTGCCGCTACAGAAAAAGAACAGCTCCAGCATACTCTGCAAGCAGTGAATGTACTGCATGCTATGGGCATTAAAACTGTTCTTGGCATCTCCAATGTCTCTTTCGGATTACCGAATCGTCCACAACTGAATGCAGCACTGGCAATCGCTGCAATTGAAAATGGCGCTAACTTTCTCATAGTCAATCCCCTGAGTGAAGAAGTAATGACTGCTATCAGATCATCACGCATGCTTTTCAAAAAAGGATACAGCTACCTTGAAGCTCCGGGAAAAAAGGAACAAATGCAAAAGATTCCGTTGCAAAAAACACCACAGCAAAGTCTTGCTGAATGCTTGCTGAATGGCAATACCCCCGCTAGCGTAGAAGGCGCACAAATACTTCTTGAATCAGGAACACCCGCTAATGATATTATCGAGCAATATATTACGAAAAGCCTTCAACAAGCTGGAGAACTTTATGAAAAAGGAACATTCTATATTCCCGATTTATTGATGGCAGCAGAAGCAGCCCAAGCTGTTCTTGCTGTTATAAAGCCTTATCTCCCTAAGGAACAAAAAAAGGGTACAATTATCCTTGCCACGGTAAAAGGTGATGTGCATGATGTGGGCAAGAATATAGTTGGAGCCGTGTTTCAATCCGTAGGATACAATGTTATCGATTTAGGTAAGGATGTTTCTGATACACGCATTATACAGGCAGTAAAAGATCATCATCCGAATTTTGTAGGATTAAGTGCACTTCTCACCACTACGATGCCTGAGATGGAGAAGGTCATTCATCAGCTTACGAAAGAGCATCTTGATACCCGTGTGATTATTGGCGGACCTAATATCAGTGATCAATATGCCCAGCGTATTGGTGCATTTGGCGCTGCCCGCAATGTGGCTGCCGGGCTGCGTCTTTTAAGGAGGCGGACAGGTGTTCACAAGTTCACAGGTAATAATGAATAGCGTATATTATATGCGTTTATATATGGTTATATTTGTTTATCGAGTATTAGTATTTGAGGAAGGTTAACATACGTTACTATAATGCACTATTTGATTGTATCTGTTGTTCGCTGTGAACTTGTGAACACCTGTCCGCCTCAATTGGAGAGAATATGGATTTCAATGATCCAAAATTTAAGGAAATATTTTTTGCGATACATAGTGATATGCCGCGAGAAGGACCGGGAAATGAAGCATCGTTATTGCGAGCGTTGTCATTTATGAAGGAGCTGGCTCAGGATCCTTGCATCCTCGATATTGGATGCGGTCCTGGGACGCAGACTGTAGACCTGGCACAGCATACAAGAGGGGTAGTTCTTGGATTGGATAACCACGCGCCTTTTATTCAGGATTTAGATCAGAAAATTGCGGCTCATAATCTTGGGCATCGAATGCTGGCACTTGTTGGGGATATGACTAATTTGCCGTTCAGGGACAGGAGTTTTGATTGTATCTGGAGTGAAGGAGCAGCCTACTTGATGGGTTTTGAGAATGCGCTAAAGAACTGGAAATCACTTATTAAGCCCGGCGGATATTTAACTGTCACAGAAGCTGTATGGTTGAAAACTGGCGCACCGGAGCCAGTGCGAAAATTATGGGAAGAATATCCTGACTTGAAAGATATAGAAGCAAATGTAGAGATAATAAAATCCTGTGGATACAAACTGGTGGAGCATTTTACTTTGCCGGTGGAAGCATGGTGGGAGAATTATTATACACCACAGGAAGAACGGCATAAGGTACTTCGATCAAAATATGCTGGTGATCCGGAAGCCCTGAAAATAATTGAAGTCTCACAAATGGAGATTGATATTTATCGTGACTATTCTGATTATTATGGCTACGAATTCTTTATTTGCCGGGTGCAATAATTAAAGGCATATCATTATTTAATTTTCTTCGCGTTCTTCGCGAGCTTCGCGGTTTATCCCCTTTGGGTTCTGACTTGTTCGGCATAGGGAATAGGGGATTATAATAGCGGTTATGTGAGTTGTTCGAACTCGCCTGTTTTCTTGTTCTTTCGGACATTGTCCCAGTTGAAGCAACGTCCATTCATTACCACATATACACCTGGCGGCATTGCCTGTACAAATGCAAGAGCGCTTCCGAGGTTAAACATTCCATCGGAACTACCGAATGTGTAAGGAATCATAGCGCCGGTAAGCACGACTGTTTTATTGGTCACGCGTTTTGCAATCACCGCGGCAGTTTCTACCATCGTATCGGTACCGTGTGTAATCAATATTTTATCTTCTTTTGCTTTCAAGCAATTTGTTGCAATTGTTTCACGATCTTCCTCAACCATATCCCTGCTGTCAATCAACATCAGTGTTCGCACATCCACTGTAACACGTGATCTGCCAAGCATAAGCATATTAGGTACATGGGAATCTTTAAAGAAAAGCTCACCATTGATTTCATTGTATTCTTTATCGAATGTGCCGCCCGTGATAAGAATTCGAATGCTCATAGTGTCATCTCCATGTAATTATTTGCTAATGCTAACAAAAAGCAAGAACCTGGTCAAGTCAGGGACCTGCAGGCTGTCCGAAAACTCAATTTTACTCACCTCGCTGTACATTATGTCGTTATAGGCATTTAATAAACATCAATATATAGTATGCCAAAGAAGCTAAAGCACAGTTTTTGGACAGCCTGCTGACCCCCTTATTGGACAGCCCCCGAAGATTTTCATTTTGACTTGTACGTTTTTTTATTGTAGACTAAATAAAAACAGGAGGTTTCACTTGAATACAGATAAAAATAAAAGCATTATTATAGCATTGTGTTTAATGATTTTGAGTATGGCAGTGGTGTGTGGAGCAGAAACTAATAAAATTATGAAATTTATTCCGGACAGGGATTCAGAAGATGCAACAATGCTGAAATTTGAAGTGCGGTATGTGTATGCAGCTACTACTACTTCTACACAAACTGCTTATATAACTGCAGTACCGCTGGGTAATGGCAGGGATGAGATAAGAGTAAAATGCAAGCCGGCAAAAATCAAGGAAGGAAGAAATACTGTCACACTTACCATGGAATATGATGGTAAAAAGACATATGAGGAAGGGAAAAGTATCCGAGTGATTATGTTTGCTGGAAATGAAGACAACATACTGGCAAAAGAAATATTTGATTATGATAAGATATGGTCTAATGATCCGGATTATGCTGGTGAGGATAAAAATGCTATTACCAAGTTTACACCTGTAAAGGAGACTGAAACGGTGAATAAACTTGAATTCAAGGTGGAATATATAAATAATACACAGAGGGATAAGGAGATTTATCTTTATGCGTATCCAGTTACTGCAAATGGTTCAATAGTCATGGTAAAAACAACGCAGATGAAAATTGACCAGAAGAAAGGCGTAGCCGTGCTTGTTCTGGAATATGCCGGAAAAGAATCGCAGGCTGTCAGTAGTGCTATAACGGTTAAAATGGCAGTGAAGGATTCGAAAGGAAATATGCAGGATTTTGCCAGCACTGAATTCAAATATAGCAAAACGTGGTCAGTTGGTGAAACATGGGTTGATGATGGGAGCAGCTTGCCGAAAATCATAGAATTTAAAGCTGATAATGTACTTATTCTGCGAGGGACATGCACTGTTTTACACTGGAAGGTACAGAATGCAAGCAAGGTTTTTCTGAATAAAGTGCAAATGTATGGCTTTTCAAATGAAGTGTGTCCGGAAACAAACGCTAATTATTTTCTCGTAGCGGCAAATCAGAGAGGAGAAACACAACCCGCTATGGTAATGATTAGAGTAGTGTTAAAATAAAAGCAGAAAATGAGCATGAAATATATATTATGCATAATTATTATAGCAATGTTGATGCATAGTTTTTCTTTTGCTGCATGGAAGAATAGTGGAAAAAGCCTGGTGGTGATCAACGTAGGTTATGCGAAAGAATTACAGATTGCCAACTTGCCACATATATGGCGTAGTGCCGGTTATCTGCTTGCAGAATGGGATGGCGGCCAGCAAAAAGAGGCGAAGAAAGCAGCAATACTATTTGAAACAGTCATACATAATATAACTGATGAGCAGGAATTGTTTTTGTTTTATATCAGAAGTGAACAGGAGGTCCCTGCAGAATGGGCAGAAAGAATACTGTTCAGGCATGGCAAAGAAGTCCTGCTCAGCATACCGCAAAATGAAGCAGAAGCATTGATTAACAAAGGATACCGCGGCATACGATTGCCGCGCACGCATTATTATGTGACTGAATTAACAGAAACAGTTCCTTATAATTGCGGATATAATGCATTGATTGATGATATGCTGAGTAAAACAAGCCAGGGGCAATGGATTGACTGGATAGATAAAATGAGCGGCGAAGAACCAGTGGTGATTGATGGTACAACTTATACGATTGAAACGCGTCATTCATCGCCAATGTTTTCAGGAGATGTGAATGCGAAGGGGTATGATTATGCGTTGCAGCAGGCACAATCCTGGCATTATGATGCAAACATAGAGGAGGATCCGTACATTTATTCTGGTCAGACATGGAAAAACCTCGTTCTTACCATACCGGGTCAAGTTTCACCGGATGAAATAGTTATGCTGGTCGGACACTATGATTCGACTTCCTATATTTCCATTTATGATGCGCCGGGTGCGGATGATAATGGCACAGGTTCCGCTACACTTTTCGAAGCAGCACGTCTTATGCGGCAATATCGTTTTGAAAGGACAGTCAAGCTAATATTTTTCACTGGAGAGGAACAATGGATGCAAGGCAGCGAAGCATATGTCAATGATCATCCTTTCAGCGATATTCTGGGCGTGGTGAATATGGATATGGCAGGATGGGATGGCGATGCTGACCGGTGTTTTGAAATACATGCTGGTACCATGACTACCTCGCAAGATGTGGGAAATTGTGTTGATAATAGTGTTGCATCGTATAATTTAAATTTGCCGCACGACTTGCTGATAAATGATGCTCAGCCTTTAGGTGATCATGCTTCATTTTGGAATGTGGGCGTAGGGGCGGTGCATGTATTTCAAAATGGAGATCTCAATAGCGAACCGGGAGGATGTATGGGGGATGATTTCAATCCTTATTATCATACACCTGATGATAATGTACCGCATCTGACATTACCGTATGCGTATGATATTGCGCGGGCGGCATTAGCAACTATTGCTGCGATGGCAATTCCCATAGAAGCATGTTTTAATACAGCGCCGGTTCTAACTGCCAGTGCGCCTTTGCCATTGCAGGTTAGCCTGAGTTGGTCACCGGTTCAAGGAGCAGTAGCGTACCGTGTGTACCGATCCATAGAAGGATGTGAGGGGCAATGGTTTGAGCAGGCAGAAGTAGCAGGTACTGAATGGGTAGATCTTCAGGTAAGCGGAGGAATGACCTATTATTATTATGTAGAGGGTGTGGCAGATGATGGATTTTGTGTTACGGCAATGAGTAATTGCGAGAGTGCCACACCATCGATTGGTCCACATGCTTCGTATGAATCTAATGCAATTTTTGATTATTGTGGTGATACGCCGGGTGATGGAGTTATTGATCCTGGTGAACGGATAGTTGTGGATGTCAGTATAGCAAATGATGGGATTACGGATTTAACGGCGGTTCAAGGTTTGCTCAGTGCGACAACCTCGGGTGTGTTAATTACTGATCCGGATGCTTCTTTTCCTGATATTGCAATAGGCAGCACTGGTTCATGTGATGCGCCGCATTATACTTACATCCTCGACCATGATTTTACCTGCGGCGAAGTTATA
>Ga0154622_1053_pt4 | contig 13732 bp, 11 predicted proteins | sample Rifle2008BG13ft_FD_116051 | JGI IMG/M metagenome (GOLD analysis project Ga0154622, IMG submission 116051) | Candidatus Fischerbacteria bacterium RBG_13_37_8
TAATGTTACTGATCCTGTCACCGGTAGCTTCGCAATGGAATTGCCTATCGAAGCGATCCAAACCATACAAACATACACCAACTCATACTCCGCTGAATATGGAAAATATACAGGCGGCATCGTTAATATCGCTACCCTGGCAGGTAAAAATAAGTGGGAATTTAAATTCAATGATTTTATGCCACGATTGCGTATTAAAAACGGTACCATCCAGGGTATCGAAGCATTCACTCCGCGCCTTGTGATATCCGGGCCTCTCGTGGCTTCAAAATTATTCCTTTCGCAAGCTCTCAACTACAATTTCGTGCGCACCACTATTTATGACCTGGATGTTCCCGATAATGAGAGAAAGTACCGTAACTTAAACTCCTTGACTCAATTAGATTATGTTATTAATTCTAAGAATCATCTCTCCTTCACACTGTCTTTCTTCCCGCAATCCACCACGAATTTCGGCATAGACCAGCTCCATCCTCCTGAAGTATCACCTCTTCAAGAACAATACGGCTGGAATATCGGTCTCTATTATCAAAATACTTCCTCGGAAGGGGGAGTATTTGAAAGCATGCTCAGCATTAAAAGATTTGACTCGAAAATTATCCCTGATTCTGGAAATGACATGTACCTTACGATTGATGGCGTCCGCAATAATTACTTCAACAGGCAGGTGCGCAATAGCTACCGCTATGCATTCCTCAATACCTATACTTTCCCCTCCTACCAATGGCATGGAGAACATATCACTAAGATAGGAGCTGAAACCGATTATATTACCTATGATGGAGAAAGCGTATACTATCCTATCAATATTTACCGTGCCGATAGCTCTCTGAGTAGAAAAATAACCTTTTCGGGTTCACCCTTGATTGGTCAACATACTACTGAATTAAGCATTTTTGCACAGGATAGCTGGACTATTAATCCAAAACTAACGCTTGAAACGGGTCTGCGCGCAGATAAAGATTTCCTTATCGATAATCTCTATTTAGCACCAAGATTTGGCTTCGTCCTTAATGTATTCGAAGATAAAAAAACACTTCTGCGAGGAGGCTTCGGACTGTTCTATGATAAACTTCTGCTGAATGCAACAGATTTCCCTGGTTTTCAGGAACGAAGTGAATACTATTATCCCAGAGATGGTGAACCGTATGGTATTGCCTATAACAATGTATTCACAGGGAAAATCAAACTGCCCCGCAGTCTTACTTATAATCTCGAATTAGACCAGCACATGGTAAATAATCTTGTTCTGCGTATCAATTATATGCATAGAAAAGGAAATAAAGAGTTGCTTATAATCCCCCAATACGATTCACCTGGACATGCTCTCCTTGCACTCAGCAGCACCGGCACATCATCCTATCAAGCTCTGGAATTGACACTCCGTTACGATTTTTACAATAGCTTCCTTGTCTTTTCCTATATCAGGTCACAGACAAAAGGCGATTTGAACAGTTTCAGTCGCCTCTTCGGTGATCTCCACGAACCAGTAATTAGACCTAATTATTACTCCATTCTCCAAACGGATAATCCGAACCGTTTCCTTATCTGGGGTGTATTGCGTCTCCCTTATGGATTCATTTTTTCTCCTATCTATGAATACCACACCGGCTTTCCTTACAGCGCTGTAGATGAAAATCAAAACTATTCCGGCACTATCCAGGGATACCGGTTCCCTGACTTTCATCAACTGGATATTCGCCTCACTAAAAATATTAAAATAAAAAAATATGAGATTATGGTTGGCTTCAAAGTCTATAATATCATTAACCGGTTTAATCCTCGTGATGTCATAAATAATATAGATTCACCCTACTTTGGTTCTTTCTATAATCATATAGGACCTCAGCTTCGCGGCGTCTTTGAAATCCTCTATTAATCTTAGGCGCTTAAATACTTGTTATAAGCTTGCAATAATGATTAATCTCTGTTACAATTACCCAGTTTAAAGAATTAATCTGGCTGTGACATAATAATAATTGCAATCCAAAAGTATCAAATAGCATGCTTGCAATTTCAGCAAAGAGCTTATGAAAAAAGCGATACTTATATGTTTATTGTTAATCTTGTGTATTCAAGATGGAATTAAGCTATCAGATCTGCCAAACGTTAATCTGTCAATGGTACCAGCAACTTTTAATGTAATTCCTCCAAGTCCAAAAGATGCCATTGGAGGTTCTCAATTTGCAAGAATGACAACGAACATGACATCAGCCCAGAGACAAGAAGCTGCTTTACAAGAATTACGCAGAGGTAACATCCCCAAATTTATGCGGACATTTTTACCTGTTGTTTTGACATACGTACCAGATTCTACCGGGGAAACCATAACTGCTGTTATCTGGGTTTCTCCCGATTATCTTTCAATTGGTTCTGACAATGACTTTCTGAGAATCCCACTTTCATACCCATCTGCCGTTACCATTGCTTCAGAACTCGGTTGTGTTCTACCAACCAGGAAAATAGTAGATGCAATATATCAGCAATCGTTCTTTCATTATATTCCACAGCCTTTGCCACCTGGGCCTGAAATGTGTTCCAATAACTATTTTCTTAGGCATCAGAGAAAAATTGAGCAACAAAGTATGAAAGGCTCATTGGGAAAACTTGTTTCAGGGCATAAAAAAGATTTAGTTCTTACTAACCGTCTTTGGGCTAAACCTGGGCGCGTGGCTATTTATGGATGGCATAAAATGAATGAAGAACCTATCCAGCCCTTAAGCACTGTTCATTGTGCAAGTTATGCAGATTACAGCCATGGCGTTCGCCTCGTCTATCAAATAGCACTGATAAATGGGCACTATCATTCTATTTATGATGTTCTTGAGGATTCAACGCTTGCGCCAGTTTTAACGTATGAAGGGACAATTTTCAATAGCCGAGACCTGATGACCTTCCCTTCCTTAAAACAAAACAGGATGGCGTTTCGTAATACAACTGGATTAAGGGAATGATAAAATGTCGTAAATTAGATATCCTACTTTTCATAATATTTGTTTTGCATTCACTGTTGCTACGTTCTCAAGAATTTGAAGTCAAGCCCCCGCCACAAGAGCAAATCAATCAATACAAAACGCTTAAATCAAAAACTATTTTCGAGCTTCAACCATTCCGCACAACATCCTCAATTAAGATACGTACCAAGGCCGGGGAACAGGGCGAAGCAACCCTCGTGAACCTTAATCCCTATATTAATACATGGTACATTCTTACTATTCATTGGGATAAGAGTTCATCTCCAATAATATTTCATCTGGAAAATCCAATGCCATACTTCAACACTTATTTTCTCGATGCGACAAATCCCTATGGAATCGTTATAAAGACGATAAAAATAAATTACACTTGTAATCTTTGGTTGGCTTTTCAAACTGGTTTATTCGAGGAAACAAGAAAAAGTTCATTGCCTTTCACTGCCTTATGTGGAGGATATTTATATGTACGAAATAAGATAAAAGGGAACAAAACAATTATTGAATCAGCAACAGATTTTCTTCGCCGTCACGTGCCTGGAGGGGAAAATATTTCCAAGCTTTTCAAAGAAAATATCTATAAAGACAAGTTTGCAAGAACCTCAAAAATAACTAAGAATAAAAAATCTCAGGAGCAGGATTCACAACCGTCTTTTCCGGGTTTGCCGATCGCCGCTTCAGTAGATCCTGATTATGCAAAATCATACCTTGAACCTGATGAACTGGGATTGCCACTTGATAATAATGAAACAGGCAAGAAATTATTCTGTGGACAATGGTATCCTCTACAAGGTCATGAGGGAGTATTTTTCAGTGTCATACAGTCGAATATGGCGTCTAAAGAAATAATTGAAAGTCAGTTTGGTCGCGTAAAACATCTGGATACTGTTGAACAATCTGCTCTTGTATATCTTGTAGCATTTGATTTAAATTTATATGAGGTGGGATATGAAATAGGAACGGAGCATCCGAGTGTTGAATGGTCCGACAAAACGCTTCCTTCCATGAAAGATAAAACATTGCCAGGACCTGATGGGATTGGCAAAGTTGATCCTCTCATTAATACTGGTATTATTCGGCCCGATAACATGCATCGAGTAATTGCTACTTTTGCAGGTGGTTTTAAAAGATATCATGGCGCTTTTCACAATGGTCCCCTTGCTCTCAAAAATCATGGCAGTCATTACGGATTTATTGAATATGGTGTTGTTCAGAGTAAATTGTTACCCGGATTAGCTACTATTATCATTCTTGATGATGGCTCTGTCTTACTAAAAACATGGCAGGAGACAGATGCTAAATTATTACCCTATATACGTCATGCACGTCAAAACGGCGTTCCTATCATAGAGTTGGAGCCTACAAAAAATGTCGTTCTCCCCTCTGCTTATATAACAAATTCTCTTTTTGGAAATTGGTCTGGTTCATCTGATGGTACCTATCGAACACTCCGTGCCGGTATCGCAATACAGGAAAGCTCAGAAAGCCATTATCTCATTTATGGATACTTTTCTACCGCGACACCATCTGCCATGGCACGAATCTTTCAATCATATCACTGCACCTATGCAATGCTTACTGATATGAATGCACTGGAGCATACGTACATGGCTTCTTACACCCGAACCGATACTGGGATTCAAATCAATCACTTGATAAAAGGCATGAATGTACTGGACAAAAACATAAAAAATACTCTGGTGCCTCGCTTTTTAGGTTTTTCGGACAATCGTGATTTTTTTCATATTATGAAGAAGCAAAACTGATGAACTTACCTAAAATCATATTATCGCTACTTTTCATTTTTTTAACGCAAGCAGAAATACTGCAACAGAAAGAAAACCAGGAATTAGCTGCGCAAAATGAAATTCTTTTCAAACATTTAAAACAAACACATAATCTCACCGATGAACAAATAATAAAAATCAAAGCAATTTTTACACAGTCCAGCTATATAAGCCAGGGCAATCCTATCATTACAAAGCATCCGGTAACTGAAGAAAAATGCAAAGCTATGCTACAGGAGAATTATATCTCTTATGAAAATCCACGTTTTGAAAAAATATGCGGTAATAAATATATGGCGCCTTTGTATGATCCAGAAACAAAAGTGGAGGAGGAAGCAAGCGTTTGTATTGATCAATTTGAGTTTCCAAACATCCCCTGTTCCTATCCAGTAGTATGGGTCAGAGCAAATGAGGCAGTGATTTTATGCGAAATTCTCGGCAAACGGATGTGTGATGCACATGAATGGGAAGGCGCCTGTAATGGAAATTTATTAGAGCCGGACTACCAGTTTGATCTAGCAACTGAAAAAGATCCAAACACCGCAATAAAATTAATGCGTCAATTTCACGATAAGAAATGGGGAAAAAATAAAAAATGGGGGTATGGTAACAAATATCGTAAAGGAGCATGCGCAACTGGCAGTTATAAGAACGAGAAATGCCAGGGTGGGGATTGGTCACGATGCGGATCAAATACCTATCCCTCAGGTTATTTTCCCAAATGCAAAAGCGCTTTGGAAGTTTATGATATGCATGGAAATGCAGCAGAACATATGAACCTTCCTTTAGCGGAAAGTCAAATGTCAAGCAAGGGAAGTAAACAGCTCGGTTATACAGAAATGAAAGGAAGCTGGTTTGTTTTTGACACCTATTACGCACACGAAGACTGGTGTCGCTGGCGTGCTCCATTTTGGCATGGCAGCAAGGTCATGGATAAAAACAGTCATCATAACTATCATCTTGGTTTCCGATGCTGCAAAACAATTAATCCACAAAAAAAAGAGCAGGGAGGAGGGTTCCCTGCTCTTTATCAGCTTTTGCCTTACTTTTTTACCAGGTGCAGACAAAATTAAGAAATCCTACATGATATTTGTAAGCGGGCTCGAGGGCTGCGAGGAATATACCACCGCTTGAGCCTTGCATATCTACCTTTGTATCATTTCTTGCTATATCATCAAGATCATATTGTTCGTACCAGTAACCAATCGTCGTAAGAAAATGTTCGCTGTGTCTGAATACGAGTTTTACCTTTGCTGAATTCAATGTGGTCACATCAAGTGGTTTGGTAAAATTAACAACTGAATCAGGTGTTCCGCCCGGAGGTGAGTACATGTATGAATCACCTTTTACTTTCGAATAGGTGTAGTAGACATACAGGTTGACCTTATCTTTTTTCAGAGCAGTATTAAAACCACCACCAAACGTATTAGCTTTATCTGTCAATGATAATGACCAGTCATCAATAGTCCTGGTAGAGACTACAGAGCCGGATTGACGCGATTTCTGATCCGAATCGTACTTTTCATACGAATAGAAAGCAAAAATTCCGGTATTTTCTGTTGCATGATAGGTAAGATCGAGCGACACCATTGAAAATTCGCTGTTGAGCAGACCATAATCAGATTTCGGATAATCATCTTTTCCCATCATGTAGCCAAGACTCACGTCAAACTTTTCCATCGGCATAAGATCAACAAGTATATTTAAAGCATCTCTATCTCTATTTGCTTCATGGTATCTTTTGAAATTAAAAGTTCCTGGAACAGGAGGCGGGTAAATTTCCTTTTCGCCATCCAGCGACCATTCTCTTTTTGAATGCTGGTAGCCCAGTCTTAACATGAGCCAATCGGTAAGTGTGCTATCTATTGAAGCTTTAAAAGTACCTTCATCGCTTGTACCTTCATCTTCCTCTCCAAGCTTACGATCAATACTGGAGAAACTGTATCCAACTTTAAAGGTAGTATTCTTGAGTAGATTAAAACTGATATCACCAAAGTACTTTTTCGGTGAGTACGAGTAAGGTTCAACAATTAAAGGAACTTCCTCCCATACCTGGTCAAATCTTACATAACCGGGTAAATGAAGTTCCTCCGTTTTATCTTCAAAATTATAATACCTGATGCCTGCGCTAATATTTACACCTTTAGTAATTTTTGAAGTAAATGTAAGATTAAGATTTGCAACATTAGCTTTTGCATTTGCTGAGTTAGCGGGCGCACTTAGCGCAAATGGAATTTCTTCAGCTATCGAATGATTGATTGTATAGGGAAGGAGTGGCTCATTCTGTGAAAATTTGCCATAGGAAAAGGAACCATTCAAACGTGCTGATTTAAATAATTTCAGCGAAGCATTAAGGTATACTTTTTGCGCCATATTCGAAGGAGAAAGCGCCAGTTCGCCTCTTGAAGTACCATCTCCAGGAGAATAGGCAGAACTGTAAGTGCGGTCAGTTATGCGGTAAAAATTATCCCATTGCAATGTTTGAATATCATTATCGAAAGCAGAAACCCAGACGCCGCCTCGCAATGTGCCCCAGTCCTTGGAATACTCGAGGTTCGCATCAACATTCGTAGTACGATAATCAATCGGTTCAGCTACTTCAATAGCATGGCTGAAACCAAGGGAAGCACCAAATGGTCTTGTTCCCTCACGTTTTTCATGGGATACATTCAGGTTCAGATTGAGCGGTACTGAATGTTCATAGCTGATATCGAGGGTAGTTTTTTTACGGTAAAGGGCAAGATCAATCTCATGAACACCAGTAAGAAAATTCGAAATCAATGCTTGACCTGCGGCTAATGGAGTAGCATTCTGCGCATCTGTCTGAATTTGATCAGCAAGTATATAAATTCCAGGAGCAGTTTCTACATAAAGTGTTTTTCCTTCATAACTGAATCTATGAGGTATCTCATCCCATCCTATAGAAACATTGTATTTCCCATGTTTTCCCATAGAGAAAAGGTAATTCGCATCATCAAGACTGACATTGCTTGATTCGAAAGTGAGATACTTGTCGCCTTTATTGAGATTCACTTCAAAATATTTAAAGAAAAAACCATTAGGAACATCACGGTATTCATAGAATTTGGAAGAACGCAAATCTTCTTTCACTCCTTGCAACCCGGTTACCACTTTTCCACTCATCTTTACCTTGTCATCTTTTTTCTCTTCACCAGCTACGGTAAAACTGCATAATCCTGCAATTAAACCAACTATTAATAAACAATAGATTACTTTCTTCATTTAAAACCTCCATTATCTCAAAAAGGTATGACCGGATGGATGATTGGAACCATGTAGAGTAGAATGACAGTTTGTACATGAATGGCCTGCAATTCTGTTTTGAGTTACTCTTGTTTCATCATAAGGAGTTCCGGGATGACGCGTATCAGAATGACAACGTTGACAGAGAAATGGTTCTTTCGCATTGAGTAATTTCAACCGGTTGCTTCCGTGTACTTCATGACAGTTTGTGCAATCTTCTCTCACTGGAACATGTTCCCATAAAAATGGACCTCTTTTTTCTGCGTGACATTGATAACATTGTTCGGTAACAGAATCTGCCGTGAGTAATTTAGCAGTCTGCGTACCGTGTGGATTATGACAACTTGTGCATTCCATCTTACCTTCTTTAACGGGGTGATGTGATGGTCGGAAAAATTGCGCTTCTTTCTGTTTGTGACAATCAAAACACAATTGCGACTGATTCTTTTTCTTCAATTGTGCTTTTTCCACAGCAGGTTTATGAACACTGTGGCAATCCTGGCATGCAAGGCCTCTTGATTCATGGGCACTTCCCATCCAGAACATCTTTTTTCCTCTTTCATGACATCCGAGACACATATCCGATTTTTCTTGAGTATTCAGTGATGCAAAACTCTTTATTTTAGTTTTATCACCGCCACCTTCTACGTGAGCAGCAGCAGGCCCATGGCATGATTCACATGCTTTATCTGAACGTAATGCAAATCCTTTCTGGCCATGAATACTATCCTGAAATGCTTTCACGGTATCTTCATGACACATTGCACATTGTTCAATGCCTGCATATTGCCCCTCTTCTTGAGCTGAGCTTTGTCTTATTCCTGGTATAAGCACTGCAAATACAGCAAGAACAAGAATAGCTACTGCAACGATCTTTAATTGCTTTGACATTGCTTCATGCAGCATAGTAATGTAACCTCCTTTGTTACGAAATGTAAACTTTTTTAATCAACATTTATGCCAAGTTATTAAATGCAAGCCTGGTGCGCTTTTTAGAACCGCCCGGGATATTTCAAGTGGGGAAAAATCCGCAGGTCTGCTGAATGACACCCATTTAGGGATTAGGGACTGGGGAATAGATACTCATTCCTGACTCTCTGATCATCATCCTGAAGGGATCGGGATAAATATTACATAAATATGTTCGTTGGGAGCACACCGAAGGAGTCCATGGCAAATCCTAACGGATTATGAATCCCCAGTCCCTAGTCCCCAGTCCCTAGTCCCCATTCCCTATTCCCCAGTCCCTAGTCCCCAGTCCCTAGTCCCTAGCACTGGCGAAAATAAGTAATCCCTTCATAAAAGGTCGCTCACCTTTGTCTTGCATAAATAAATAAATTAGCTTACTATATGCTATATTAATAATTATGGAGGCAAAAATGGCATCAAAAAAATTACTCGATCTGCTCAATAAGGCAATCGCACGTGAATTACAAGTAACCACACAATACATGTGGCAGCATGTTTTGTGGTCTGGTGTAAAAGGATATGCGGTAAAAGACGTATTCAAAAAAATAGCAATCAGCGAAATGAAACATGCAGAAGCAATTGCTGAACGGCTCGTATTTCTTGGTGGGAAACCAACAACCATTCCAGAAAAAATAGCAGTTGGCAAAAATTTAAAAGAGATGCTTCAACAGGATAAAAAAGATGAAGAAGGCGCCATCACCATGTACAGACAAATTATTAACCTAGCCGATGATGAAGATGATTACGTAACTGAAGATTTGTTAAAAAAAATCCTTGGTGAAGAAGAAGAACACCTTGATACGTTCCAGGGTCTCCTGGAAGGATTATAAACATTTTGCAGTACTATGTTCTTTTTTGCGCAACCATACGGTAATCTGCAGGAATAAATTTAAAGCTACCTGCTACCATGAGAACCGCTCTTTTCAATAAATCATAATCAGGCAATCCTATCTTATGCAAGGATTCTTCCAGGACTGTATAACGGTTCTCCATATAGGCTGCAAGAAAGCGTAAAGTCACTGAAGCTGGATGTTCCCGGTCAAGAAAGCCAAAAACAGTATGCAGTATCGCCCCAAATGTACTATACAGGTTCACCTGAAGAAGAAGTAATCCTCCCGGTGATAAACAACGATCAATTTCATTCATAACCTGCCGGGGATTACAGCAATGATCAAGTACATTTAAAATTACTATTACATTAAAAAATTTATTTTCATAAGGCAAGTTTTCAGCAATACCCTCAATAAATAGTACTTCCGCATCAATCAGTTCCACAAAGTTTTCTTTAAAAAAAGTAGCAAGTGGATCAATTGCATGCCTCTCTCCAGGTATAAAATGAATTTCACCATTTGCCGCCGGTCCTATCTGCAGAATTCTGTTTTTGTCACTTCCCCCGTATTTGTGAATAATGTTCTTAAGTATTTCAGCACGTTCCATTAATATAATTTTTGCTTGCTTCTGGTCAGTTCTTTCTTTCCATCGCAGCCACCATTCACGCTCAAGCATCTGTGATCGTTTCCATTTATCTCGACCCATATAATCATTCATCCTTGTTTTTTGCTGTTCTCTGTGTTTTCTCTGTGCTATCTCAATGTTCTCTGTGGTTGTATTTCTTCGAAGTTACCTGAATGTATTCAAATCATTATCTTGTAATTTACCACAAACTGCTATACAATGAAACATTCTTGATATTTTGCGATATGTATCGGAATTTCAACTATTTTTGGTTGTCCATAAGACTATGAAATTCATTGCAGATGTCATGCTGGGTAAATTGGCTAAATGGCTGCGAATCGCTGGAATTGATGTGCTCTATAATAACAAGAATAATGACGACCAACTCGTTATTATATCAAACAATCAAAAAAGGATACTGCTTACCAGGGACCGAAAACTCGCTGTTGACAAAAGATTGAAAGAAGTTATACTAATAGAGAATGAACTTATTGATAAGCAGTTGAAAGAATTTTTTGAAAAGACTCACTATAAAGAGCTTGACTTTTTCACTCGCTGCATATTATGTAATGAAATGCTTGAAGTAGTAATAAAAAAGCATGAAATCAAGGAAAAGGTGCCAATTTATACCTATCTTACTCATGATGAATTTTCTATTTGCAATAAATGTGGTAGAATATTTTGGAAGGGAACACACAGAAATAATATGAAGCGAAAATTTGAAGAATTATTAATAGAATGAACAAAGCGTCGAAATTGGATTAATGGAATGAACGAATATTGGAATAATGAGCATATAATGCGAAGCCACGCTAAATCTAAACTTCCTCTATTCCCCATTCCCTATTCCCTTTATATAGGACATGCTCAATGCAAATCCTATTACAGCAATACTATAAAAAAATTTAGAGACGCTATTAATAAGGGCAGTAACAGGAGGAAACTATATGAGTAAATATTTACTCAAATATGAAGGTAAAGAGACAGAACTCAGAGATGGTGTATATGTATTGGGACGCAGCAAGGAATGCGATATTAGATTTCAAAATGAAAGTGTATCGCGCAGACATGCAAAACTTACCATTTTGAGGGATAAGATTTTTGTTGAAGATACTGGCAGCAGCAACGGTTCATTTATCAATGGGAAATTGATCCGTGGTGAAATCCTGGTTCATCCTGAAGATAGATTACATTTTGGAAAAGTAGTATTGATTATAAAGAAAATAGCTCAAGAAGAAAGCCTCCCAAATAGATGCCCTGCTTGCAATTATGAAGTACCGGTAAACATGGTTTTTTGTATTCAATGCGGTGCTTCCATGAAAAAAGAAAGCGAACCTGTTGCAATAAAAGCAGGAGATAGCACAGCAGAACTTATTTCCTATACTTCTCAATCACAAGGGGAAGAACCAGATACACATGAATCTGCTGAAGAAGACCTCGCTGTTCCAAAAGAACCTCTTCCTCCCTCACTTCCAAAACCACCAGTCCAAAAAGAAGCAGTTCCTCAACCTCCCAAAATACAACCTAAAGCTCCCGTTGCAGCACCAAAAGAACCTGCTCCTCCTGCAGAAGGTCCTGTGCCAGTTATGCCCGAACCTCCAGGCTTTCAGCAACAACCAGCAGAAGAAGTTCAACAACCGCAATATGCCCCAAAAGAAGAACGCGTGGAAATGAAAGCTTTCAAGAAACAACCTGCAGGTTTCTGGATACGCCTGCTTGCGTATTTCATAGATGGTGCAATCCTCAGCATAATAATGGGAATTATAGGTGGAATTACGATTGGGCTCTTCATCCTTTTAAAATGGAATGATATAAAAACAGACCCTGCAGCTCTTCAATCTCCACTTTTCCTGCTCCTTACTACCCTTTGTACACTCCTCTGCTCTGCAATAAGCATTTACTATATCTTAAGCGGTCCAGCAAAAAAAGGCGCAACTCCAGGTAAAAGAATCCTCGGTTTAAAAATATATACTGTCGATGGTCAAAGTCCAATCGGATGGAAAATTGCTTTTATGCGATTGCTCGGATATCTTGTAAGCGGTTTCATCCTCTATATTGGATTTCTCATGATCGCTTTTCGAACGGATAAAAGAGGCTTGCACGACCTTATAGCAAAAACTATCGTGGTGAAAGAAAAATCATGATAAGCCTCCTTATTCTTGTTGTATTGCTTCTCCTGTCAGGATTTTTCTCGGCATCTGAAGCGGCCTTCTTCTCCGCCAACAGGATTAAAATACGTCATATAGCAAAAAGCGGCGATAAGAATGCTATCCGAATGCTCAATTTCTATGAAACTCCTGATAAAATTCTGACCACTATCCTGGTCGGAAATAATATCGTAAATGCAGCCGCTGTCTCAATCGCTACTTATTTTCTTTCAAGTATCATCAAGCAAGGCCCTACCCTAATTACCATTACCACCGTCTGCATGTCATTTCTCATTCTCCTGTTTGGTGAAATATCACCCAAAACTATCGCAGTATCAAGAGCTGACTATATTTCTCTCATTCTCATTACTCCCATGTATTACCTGTACACAATCTTCTCCCCTCCCATCCGTGTTCTCGCATTCATCGGTAAAATGATCGTGCGCATATTCGGCATAAAAGAAATTACCAGCTCTCATGATATCACCGAAGAAGAAGCGAAAACCATGTTCTCAAGCTATGCCGAAAATTGGCAAATTACCAGAATTAGAAAAAAAATAATGCAAAGCGTCTTTTACCTGAAAGAAATACTTGTGAAAGAAATAATGGTACCTAGAACCGATATCATAAGTATCGATATCACTTACCCTCTTCAAAAAATAATAAATATCATTCAAAAACATGGTTATTCCCGCTACCCGATATATGCTGAAAGCCTCGATAATATCCAGGGCATCCTTCATGTGAAAGATATTCTTTCCATCTCTCAATCTAAATCTCATTTCAAAATTCATGATTTTTTGCGCGACGCTTACTACCTTCCCGATACCGCAACAATTGAAGATGCCATGAGACAAATGCAAAAACATAAGATTCATGTAGCAATGATTATCGATGAATATGGCGGTATCGAAGGACTGGTCACCCTCGAAGATATCCTGGAAGAAATTGTCGGCGAAATTCATGATGAATATGATGAAGAAGAAAGCCCTTTCATTAAACCACAAAAAGGTAATGTGTGGTCTATCGATGGCGATGCAAGTATCCGGGAATTAAATGAAATTCTGCCAGTCAAATTGCCCGAAGAAGACCACTATAATACCATCGCCGGCTTGATATTTAAATTAGCTGATAAAAT
>Ga0154622_1121_pt8 | contig 13583 bp, 12 predicted proteins | sample Rifle2008BG13ft_FD_116051 | JGI IMG/M metagenome (GOLD analysis project Ga0154622, IMG submission 116051) | Candidatus Fischerbacteria bacterium RBG_13_37_8
TTATAGGATCCTCTTTTTTTCCTGCTGTTTGCAGTATGTCAGGATTATCATAATAATAAACTTTTCCCGTCACGAAACCTATTTTTTCATCAGTTTCTGCTATTTTTACAAGCTCCGAAATTACTCGTTTGTCAGCTTTAACATCATTGTTTGAAATTAAAGCATAATCTGCCTCTTTTTCATTAAAAGCAAAATTCAATCCTAAATTTAAGCCTCCAGAATAACCGAGATTTTTATCTGTTCGTATAACAACAACATTTGGAAATGTGCTTTTTACGTAATCGCATGTTCCATCAACCGAGCCGTTGTCGATTACTGTAACAGTAAAATTTGGATAATCATTTTCTAAATATGATGTCAACGCTTCATATAATAAGGCTCTACCATTATAACTAAGAACAAGCACAATTATTTTAGGATATTTCATAGGCTCATGTCCTTAATCGCCAGACAGGTTGTATATATGTGTTTGAAAGATTGAGATTTATTTCTGAATTTTTAAGACAAATTGAGCATACATTTTTGGAAAAACCATAATATTCTAAAATTTTGCTGACTGCGTATTCTTTCCCACAATAATCGCATGTTTCTTGATCATTGTTAAATTCAGGATGAATAAGCATGCTTGATTGAAATTTAAGGCGATTTGCTTTTATATAGTGTTTAGCTAATGGTTTTTTTTGGCAATCTTGGCATAGAGGAATTGATGCTGTCAATTCCTTTATGTGGACATTAAAATGTCCACATAAAAAACAGTACATTTGTTGTGCGGGCTTATACGATATTGAAATTGCTTGAGCGCCAATGGATGCCATGGGAGTATTTTCTAACTTGAACAAAAGTTCTGTAAACCAGCTTTTGCGTGCTGGTTGATATCCTAATTCATAGAAGGAATACATTAAATCAGCTCCTTGGGACAAAACTATCTTAAATCCTGATTTTTCCAAATATTTTTTTAATGTTTTTGGCAGATACCAATATTGAAAAAAATATGGTTTATAAATAGGATATCTTATGATTTTCTTAATGAGATATTTTATAGATTTTTTGACTTTCAATTTTGATTGAAGATAAATTTGAGAAAATGAGACTGAAGGAGTAGTAATGATGGCTATTCCACCAGGTCTTAGTACTCTATAAGCTTCTTGCATTGCTAAGTCAGGTCCCTCTTCGAAATGTTCTATAACTCCCAGCGAAATATATCCTGAAAGGCTATTGTCTTTGAAGCATAGTTTTCGTACATCTCCCTGACAAAAAGGGGAATACACCTTATTTTTTTTCATATATTCTTGTATTTTATGGAGTGCTTCTGATACAAAATCAATGCCTATAATATCTATTCCAAGTGCTGCTAAATAAAAAACGTATCTTCCTAATCCGCACCCTGCCTCTAATACTATCCCATATCGAGGAACATATTTGAGTATCCATGGCCTTTCAAGATAAAAATCCCACATTTTGATTTCAGATGCAGTGCTTCTTTGAGACCACTCGGATGTCCATATTTGCTCTTGAGATTTGATTACTGGGGATTTTATTTTGATCATGGATCAATAGCGTTTTTTTATGTGTGCGAGAAATGAACTTTCTTACTTTGATATACAATCAAAGAAAATAATAGTTAGGATGGGATTAATACTTTGCATCAAATGCTATCAATGCTTCAATTATATAATCAATTTCTGTTTCCGTAAGATCGGCAAATAATGGCAAGGTAATAAAGGACTCCCATATTTTCATACCAGTATCACATGGTACTTTATAATATGGCTTTAGCAATGGATGTAAAGGAAGAGGCATGTAATGCATTCCGGTAGCGATTCCTTTAGATTTTAGATAAATAATAAGTGGATCTCTCATCTTGCATCTTATGCCGAAAATCCAGTATACATATTTGTCAGGATCATAAGGGAGAAGAGGAGTAATATGTTTGCAATTCTGAATACCTTGCAGGTATCTCTTGATACAATGACTGCGTTTTAAATTCATTGAATCTAATTTTTTCAATTGAGCCAATCCTATAGCTGCAGCAAGATCATTCATATTGTATTTATATCCAAGTACTGCAATTTCATAATACCAATGTCTTGCGTCAATGTTCACAGAATCGGTATATTTGCTAGCTCTTTTCCATGTATCTTTGTCAATACCGATCCAGCGATATTCTCTTAAAGGTTGAATCAAATGTTCGTCTTCTGAGCATATCATGCCACCATCTCCGGTCGTCATGCATTTTTTTTCTTCAAAACTGAAACAGCCTATATGTCCCCATTTTCCAAGCATTTTGCCTTTGAATTCTCCTCCTGCGCAATGAGCGCAATCTTCTATGACGGCAAGTTTTTTTTCACGAGCAAATTCCATTAAAATGTCCATTAGAACGGGCTGTCCTCCCATGTGTACAGGAATAATAGCTACGCAATCCTTGGTATATTTTTTATCTAAATCATCAAGACTCATTGTTATTGTATTTTCATCAATATCAACAAATACAGGTTCTAACTTGTTGTAAAGAATGGCTGTTGCAGTTGAAGCGAAAGTGATTATAGGTATGAGTACTTTGCAACCTTCCTTGAAATGATAAGCGGTTAAGGCTAAATGTAAGGCTGCGGTTGCAGAATTAACTGCTATTGATGCTTTTATGCCTAAATATTTGCTCCATTCCATTTCAAATTCTGCAACTTTAGGTCCTAATCCCAGCCATGCTCTCTCAAACACTTCTTTGATATTCTGGAGCTCTTCGTCTCCTAAAGATGGTTTAAATAATCTGATCTTCATTTTATTTCTCTTTTAATAATTATGGCTTTCATTAAGTTTCTAAACCGTTAAATAATGCAATGAATTCTTTAAGAGGTTTAGCACGCATGTCTTTTTCCGATATGATAGGATTTTGTGTAGGCCATGTAATTCCAAGATCTGGATCGTTCCATAGGATGCTTCCTTCTTTTTCTGGATAATATGAATTATCAACCTTATAAATTACTTCACAATTATTAGTTAATGTGCAAAAACCGTGTGAGAAACCTCGTGGTATGAAAATCATTTTTTTATTGGCAGCTGAAAGTATGATGCTGTCCCATTGAGCAAACGTGGGAGAATCTTTTCTTAAATCTACGAATACATCATATATCTTTCCTTTTACCACTCGTATTAGTTTTGTTTCTGTATAAGGAGGGAATTGGAAATGCAAGCCCCGAATAGTGCCTCTTTTAAGAGAGACAGAGTGATTTTCCTGAATCCACTTTTTATGCATTCCAAAATTACTAAATATTTCTTCCGAATAAGTGCGCATGAAATAACCCCGGGAATCTTTATATGGCATCAATTCTATTTCATATACACCTCTTAATTTTCGTTCTTTTATGAGCATTTGTTATCTCTGCTAATTTATTTGAGATAAGTATTCGTGGATTTCATTTACAGTTTTTTCATATAATTTTTCTTTGCTACTATAATAATGACGGTACCATTCTATAGTTCTTTTTATTGCTTCATCGATTCCAATAAGTGATTTCCATCCTAGGAAGGTGCCCGCTTTGGTGCTGTCAAGTTGCAATAAACCTGCTTCAAGAGGCTGAGGAGAAGAATCGATTTTATAAGAACCATTTCCCCAGTATTTGATTACGAGGTTGACTAAATCTTCCACGGTCGCTTTGGAATTGATTTGAGGTCCAAAATTCCATGCACTGCAATAATCTATGCTATTAGCAATCATTTTAGCCCCAAGCAATAAATATCCGTAAATCGGATCCAGTATATATAGCCATGGTCGAATTGCAGAAGGATTCCGAATAATAATGGGCATTCCCATTGATAAAGCTTTTACACAATCTGGTATAATTCTATCCTCTGCCCAATCACCTCCTCCAATAATATTGCCTGCCCGAACCGAAGATAGGGCAGCAGAATGCGATGATTCATAATCAGCCTTATTGAAAAAAGATTTTCTGTATGAAGCAGTGATTAGTTCTGCACATGCTTTACTGCAGCTATAGGGATCATTTCCTCCTAGCGTATCTACCTCCCTATAACTATAGATCCATTCCTTGTTCTCATAACATTTGTCACTTGTAATAATAAGACATGCCTTAACACTTTCAGTCTTTCGTAATGCTTCAAGAAGATTAACAGTTCCCATAATATTAGTTTCCATGGTAAGCTTTGGTACTTTGTATGAATATCTCACGATAGATTGTGCAGCGAGATGAAATACAAATTCTGGCTGGTATTGATGAACGATTGAATCAAGATGCTTTTGATCAATAACATTTCCAATTATGTGCGTGATTTTGGATTGTAGATTAAGAGATTCAAATAAATTAGGTTTTGTTGGAGGCTCTAATGAATAACCAATAATGTCAGCACCGAGTTGGTGAAGCCATAATATAAGCCAGCTTCCTTTAAAGCCGGTATGACCAGTTACGAGCACTTTTTTATTTCGATATATTTTCTCTAAATTATGCATGACTATTGTTTAATCATCCCATATTTTCCATTCCGGAGATTTTTTCCATAGATCATTAAGCAAAACAAAATCCCTATAAGTATCCATGCATTGCCAGAAGCCATAGTGTTTGTATACAACAAATTGCTTTTGCATTGCAAGCTTCTCCAGCGGTTCTCCTTCCAGATCGCATGTTGGATCATCTTGCAGCATTGATAGAAATTCTTTCTTAAAAACAAAGAATCCCGCATTAATAAAATCCTTATCAGTGGAATTATTTGGTTTTTCTTTAAATTTATCTACCATATTGCCTGATATGCTTAGATTACCAAATCGAGAAGGAGGAGAAACGCCTGTAACTGTCCCTATTCTATTCATTTTCTTATGATGGGCAATTAATTTATCAATATTGACGTTGCTAACTGCATCTCCGTATGTTAACATAAAATTTGATTCTTTTATATAAACGCTGCACAATTTTGTTCTATAGCCAGTCATAGAATTAGAACCTGTCTCAACAAAAGTGATCTTCCAATTTAAGCAATTGCTACTATTATGAAATTCTATAGCAGTATTGTTGCTTAAATGAATAGTAAAATTGCTATTATAGTAACGATAATTGAGAAAATAATTACGAATGATATCTCCTTTATATCCGAGCGCTAATATGAATTCGTTATATCCATAATGCTCATAGTGTTTCATTATGTGCCAGAGGATAGGTTTTCCACCAATTTCGACCATTGGTTTTGGTTTGTATTCAGTTTCTTCTTTAAGCCTTGTACCCATTCCTCCGCATAAAATTACAACCTGCATTTTTTACCTCTCAATATTTGATTTTGTGTTTGAGAAACATATTTTGCTGGCATGAATTGTCTTTGAATGATTTTTATTAATGAAGATAATTGGAAATGCTAGCATCATTAATCATGCAAGTAGACAATAAAATAGATAAAGAAATAACAATTTTAAGACCAAATTTATTTTAAGCTTTAGCATTTAATACATGATTTGATATTTCATAATTTTTTGCATATCTAATGAATAATTCGGTGAGAGCAAGTATGAGAGCAATGAAAAATGTATTTTCAAAATAATAGGAAAAATAATCAAAGGTAGTAAAATAATTTATCAATATTCCAGCCCAAATAATAAAAATGAGTTTTAAAGGTATCCTGAAAGGATTTTCTATTTTCAAACGTGATCCTGTGAATTTAATTACTTTTAATAATTTATAGAAGAAATAGATGAATATAAAGAAGCCAAAAAGTCCAAACATAAGAATTGTATTTAAGCAGCCTAAATTGTTATTATAGTTATTCATTGTAGTATAAGAAAAACCATAACCAATAATTGGACTATCTTTAATTGCATCAAAAATAATTGGAATATCTGAAAAAATCCTTCCTGTAGCGGAAGCATCGAGCGATCTTGTTTCTCCAGTTAATAAATATAAAACTTGATGCAAACGTCCCCATGAGCTAAAAATGAGGAAATCTTGTTGCAAAATATTAAGCATTATAAGTGCAACAATTAAAAATGAACCGATGAGGGTAATTCCTATGGTCGAGAGGATTTTCTTTTTTGAAATGATGAGGTAAGCTGCTAGAATGAAGGAAAAAACGACAAAGAATTGTCTAAGAGCAGAAAGAAAAACAGACAAAAATGATGATGCAGTAATTAGATATAAGTAGGTTCTGGGGAATAATTGATCCTTATTTTCTAGCAAGAATATTGAAAAGGCAAAACAAAAGAATATCAATAATGTTCCTCCCATTACTGGCCTGACATCTCGAGTCGCAAAATTGATAATGTTTTCTCGGTACCCAGGAGTAAAAAGATTAATAACTTGAATTCCAGAAAATACATAATATATCTGCAAAAAAAGAATAAGAAAAATGAAGGGGAAGAACATGAATATGAATAAATATACTTCATGTTTTGAATTTATTAGATAAGCAAATGATATGATTATAGAATAATAAAAAAGCCATCTAAAATTCCAAGCAAGCAAATCAATGCTTGAGCCAAAAACTATTGAAGATGAAATGAAGGAGATAGTAATATATCCAAGAATTAATAATAGAGGTTTTTCAAATCTTAATTTAATGCGTTTCCCTTTTAATATAGCTTTTGCTAGAGCAAGGATAACAAATAGATCTAACGGTGTGAATGAAAAACCTGACATGATAGTATATAATGGGAGACGATGTTCAGCCGTTATAGATAAGTCTGCAAAGAAATATCCCGGTCCTTGCGAAATTATGAAAAAATAGGCAAACCAAAAAAAATTATTTTTAGATCGTGCAAATTGGAATAGCAATAATAGAAAGAAAATTTTAGATAAAATCGGAGGAGTTATATAGACAATGAAGACACTAAGTACAAAAAGGCCCATCATTGAGAGGGAATATTTAATCAAAGGCATTTTTCCGATGATTTGTCGTCTCTCACTGCTGTTAACTATGTTCATTTCATTCATGTTTTCATGCATTTTGGGCTTTCAATAACAGATACTTTAATTTTAGGAAGGTTGCTGATAATTTATGACTCTAATTTTTTGGATCCGCGCAAATAGCGATCAAATTATATCCACCTTTCTTACGATTCCTAAAAATTCTTTTTTCAAAAAACAATACAAATTCATATAAAAAATGAAACAAAAGACGAGGTGGAATGTTAATTAATATAAGATTGCTTTTATTATCAATATAAGGATACCTATCTTGAATGTGAAAAAGATTAATAAAAAATCGCCTTTTTATGGAAATATTTTTGAACGCAGGAATGAAAAGTTTCTTGAGATCATGTTCTGAATAATGTCTGAAATGTTCTTTTATTCCTGAATCGAGTGGTACTGTTTCCAGGTTTGGTGTTGTTACAAATGCAGCTCCTTCTTTTTTAAGTACGCGCGCCATTTCTCTTACAGCTTGCTTATCATTTTCAATATGTTCAAGAACTTCGGTTAATAAAATTTTATCAAAAATATTGTTCTTAAAAGGCAAATTTTCCGCATTTGCATATAAAGGAATGATTTTGCTCTTTCGATTCGATGGAGATTTGAGATTTTCGATAGACTGTTTTGAAAAGCCAAATTGTCCTTTTTCTATAATATCTATAGCTACTACTTTATTTCTGCATTCCTTTGTATATGGAGAACTTAATGCACCAATATCCAATACAACATCATTTTTTTGTATAAATTGATTTATTCTACTTTTAGTATCTTTGTGCCAGGTGCCACCCAGCAGATAAATAAAAAAACTGCGTAGAATTTTGATATTATAGAATCTATTTTTTCTAATGTTAATCATTTTTGAATTCAGTATTTATGATAAATAATGATTGATGTAAGTAATAGCTATATAATGATTTATTTTTATATGAGATTAAGACATTATATGAAACAGATATATCAAGAGGATTTTCAAGGAAATGAAAGATAATAGGGTCTATTGAGTACCGTAATAATATGAATAATTATAATATTTATAATAGTAATTAGATCTGCCCTCAAAGTCTACTGAATTTAGCATACAACCAAATATATCACAATTAATTGAACGAAGCCGATTAATAGCAAGAGTTGCAGATTTGCGAGGTGTTCCTTCATTTAGCAAAACCAAAATAGTCATATCGGCAGATGGCGCTATGATTGATGTATCAGCAATTGGAACAATGGGAGGGCTATCTAATATTATAATATCATACTGTTTTTTCAGTTCATCCAGAAGTTGTTTGAAAGCTGGCAGAGATAATAATTCTGCTGGTCGAGGAGCTCTATGACCTGCTGTCATTATGCTTAAATTTGTGATTGGTGTTGGGATAATTAGTTCTGATAATTTCTTTTGTTGTAACAGGAGCGAGCTTACTCCGGATGAATTATCCTGCTTAAATATTTTATGAATCATTGGATTACGCAAATCGCAATCTAATAGAATAACTTTTTTGTCAACTTGAGATAATGTAATAGCCAGGTTTGTGGCAACAAATGTTTTTCCTTCTTTTGGTTGAGTACTTGTTATTAGAATGCATTTAGGATGATTGCTGTCTTTTGTCAACATTATGGATGTTCTTACAACTTTAAATGCTTCTGAAACCAGAGCTTTGGGATTGGAATGCGAAATCAAATATGGAATACCGTCACGAGTTGCTGCTTCTAAAGGTGTTTTCAGTCCTGTTTTTGCCCAGAAATTAATTGCCCATTTTTTCTTCCTTTTTGTTCTATGATGACTGCCGGGAGTATACAAAGGAATTAAGCCCAATAGCGGTAATTTAATATAATGTTCTATATCTTCTATTGATTTCACTTTGTCATCTATATAATCAATAAAAAATGCCATTGCAAATCCAGTCATCAATCCAATAATAATCGAAAGAAATATATTAATTTTTATATTAGGCTTAAATATGCTTTGAGGAATATTCGCTCTTTCAATTATTCTAATATTTTGTGCTGTTTGGGGCTGTATTTCCGCGGATATTGAAGATTCTCCACGCTTTTTTAATAGCGAATCAAGAAGAAGTTTCTGGTTTTCTAATTCTACTTTTAATGCATTATATGTGACTGCATCGGCATTAAGTTTCATTGCTTCACTTTTTTGCTGCTGGAATTCAGCGCTAATTTTATTTTCCTTTTGTATGGCTGATAAATATTCTGCCTTTGCAGAATCCAGAATATTCTGATATATTTTATCTTTTTCTTGGATTAGTTTTTCTTTTGCCTTTTGCAGTTGATCTTTAATTCTTACCATCTCAGGCCACTGAGGCTTAAATATTATTGATTTTTCGTTGGAATCACGTTCAAGCTTGTTGTAATCATTTTCAAGATTTTGAATTACAGGATTATTAAATACTTCAGGTAAAGAATCCGGTGGCGAATTTTTTATTTTATTATAATATGATTCTTTATTTATACGTTCGGATTGTGCATCAAATAGAGATGTATTTAATTGACTAAGATTTTTCATTGCAATATTAAGTTTTTCATCCATAATTACTATTTCACTATTTTGTGCTAATCCACGCAGTCTTGCCTCTTTGTCAGCAATTTCATTTTGTATTTTGCCGATCTGTTGAGCAATAAATTGACTGGTATTTCTGCTAGTCAAGGTTTCTAAATTGGCGCTCATATTTATAAAATTCTCTACCCACGAATTAGCCAACTTACTTGAGAATTTGGCATCAGCAGTTATGAATGATACTTCTATTAAGCGTGTTCCCCTTATTAAATTGACTTCAAGAGAACCTAAAAGAAAGCTTTCTAAATTAATTGGTTCATTCTTGTTTTGTTCTTTGTTAGTAGGAAGATTTTTCTTCTTATTGTTTTGTTGACTGGGTAGTAATTCCTTCTTTTCCGCTGAAATATTTGTATTATATATCACTCTTTTAGCAAGGTCTCTACTTTTTAGAATTCTTACCTGGGTATTTAATAATGTTTCAAGTGACGTCTGGTAATATGTCTGACCTGATAGATCATCAACTATTTGAATTTTTTCAGGCTTAATTTCAATAACTGCTGAACTTCTGTATACGGGAACTTGCAACAAGGAATAAATAAGGGAAACCAGGAAGATAATTATTAAAGTAACTGCGACTACTTCTTTACGCTTTAAGATTACGTATAAATAATCCTTTAATTCTGGTTCCCGACCTTCATATTCTAATTCATTTCCGTACATATTATGATTTCCTATTACATTATAATTTATGCGCATAAAGGAAAAAGCGCAAGTATTTCTTAGTTGCGTGAAAAAATCCTATTCTTTGTGTTATGTCTGTAATAATAACTTTATTAGCTCTATTTTGCAATATTTTTACTGCTTATTGAGTGAAGAAAATAGATAGTTAGGTGCATTCAATGTTTAAAAATAAATTACACAACACCTCTCTCACTTACAGTAATGAAAGACATTTACACTTTTATCACTACTTAAATACTATTGTATAACACATAAAAGCAGAGTTTGTCAAGTTTTTTTCTTAAATGCCTTGCTTGTAAGGCTTGCGAAAACACAAAAGCTCAAGCTTTATTATGAATTAAATGCTTATATTGAATTGCATTTTATTAGCTAAAAGCTTATATTAGTTAATGCACTATGTATGTGTGCAATATACGTAGTGCAAAAGCAGTATTGAATATTATGTCCGCAAATTATCAAGATATAGTGAAAGACTATTTTGATTCTGAAGGCAAGGTTTATCTTAATCAGTGTATTTCCAAGTATTCCCTTCTTCATTCAAAATGTTATTTCATCAATGATAGTGATAGCTTGAAGCGGATTAATGAAAGAAATCCATACCAATTGGTGATTGATACATTATTACTTAATACCTATAAGGATATTAATGAAGTTCTTAATAAAATAAATAGTTCCCTTAAGGAATCAGGATATTTTATCGGAAGGTATGAAACACTTGAACTGAGGGATCGCCGGCTGAAAAAAGATAATGGGAAATTTACGTATTATGCCAGAAGATTTTATGATTTTCTTTTTAAAAGAGTATTGCCTCGTTTACCAATTGCTCGATTTATTTTTCAAAAGTTAGCAGCCAACAATCCGTGTCTTATTTCAAAATGTGAAGCAATTGGCAGGTTACGTCATTGTGGTTTCGACGTCATAAATTACAAAGAAACAGATGATTATTTATATTTTGTAGCAGAAAAGGGAACCAGCAAGCCCAAGAATGCTCCTGTGGATAAGGTATTTATAAAAGTGGCAAAGGTTGGAGAAAATGCCAGGGATATTTATTGCTTGAAACTGCGGACGATGCACCCGTATGCTAATATGCTGCATGACTTTATTCTGGAGAATTGTGAGATAGATAATGAAGGAAAGGTTATTGATGATTTTCGCCTGACTGGATGGGGTAAATTCTTGCGAAAGACATGGCTGGATGAAATGCCTCAATTATTCAATATACTGAAAGGTGATTTATCAATAGTCGGCTTGAGGCCTCTTTCGAAAGAATTCCTTCAACTTTACCCTGAAGAATGGAGGCAAGAACGTAATAAATATAAACCCGGATTTGTTCCTCCTTATTATGTCGATTGCCCTAAAACATTTGAAGAAATTATCGAATCAGAAAAACGTTATATTGAATTAAAAAAGAAGCATCCCATTAAAACGGATGTGCAGTATTTTATAAAAGCCGCTTTAAATTTTATCAGGGGGAAAGCAAGAACAGGGTAAAAAAAGTCGAACAGGAAAGACCCTAACCTTAATCTCTTCCTTATTTATTTGGTTTGTTGCTTGAATGAGCTATTTGACTTATAATATCTGTTTAGAAATAGAGTGAATATTATTATGAACAAGAATGTATTTGATGTAACGATAATAGGAGGGGGATCAAGCGGTCTTCATGCAGCCCGCAAGCTTTCTGCGGAAGGTTTGAATGTCCTCGTTCTTGAAAAGAAGAAAAACATAGGAAAGCATATTATATGCACCGGAATAGTAGGTGTGCAGGCATTCGAGGAATTTGAATTAAGCAAAGATTCAATAATGACAGAGATCAGGGATATTAAGATGTTTTCACCGCAGCAAAAGTTTGTCACTTTCAAGCATCGTGGGCCGCTGGCATATGTGGTCAACAGGGAGATGTTCAACAAGTATCTTGAATTGCGTGCATTAGGCAGTGGAGCATGTATTAATGAAGGTTTTCATGTGACGGATATAGTCCGGGAAAATGACCATTTAATTGTTGATGCTTTTGATGCGGAAAAAGGGAATGCGCGATTTTATGCGAGGATGATCATCCTGGCTACCGGAGTCGAGGTGAATCTTAATAAAAGCCTCGCCCTGGGACAGCCAAAGCATTACCTTCATGGTGTACAGGCAGAATTGCCGATGAAAAATATAGATACAACTCTGGTCTATGTCGGAAATGATATTGCCCCGGGTGCATTTGCATGGGTAGTTCCTTTACATAATATAATAGCAGATCCCTTTAAAAAAGGCGAATCTGATTTTAAGGATACTATTGTTTTAGCAAGAGTAGGCTTGATGACGGATAATAATCCGCGTGATGCATTCAAGAAATTTCTTGAGCGTCTAATATCGGAAAATAAATTAATTAATAGAGAGGGTGCAAAATATATAACTGGGAAAGATAGTAAGCAGGATGAGTTATTTATTGACAACTTTATTGCTCAAAACAAGGTTCAATGCAAAGCAATTGCACAGGGTCTTGTGTCAAAAACGTACGCTGATAGGGCAATAGCGGTAGGAGAGGCAGCCGGCCAGGTAAAAACCACGACCGGTGGTGGAATTTACTTTGGCTTGATCTGTGCGGATATCGCCGCAAAGGTTATCACGGAAGCCTTCAAGAATAACGACCTGAGCGCAAAAGCGCTCTCTCATTACGAAAAGTTGTGGAAAAAAGCTTTGAGAAAAGAAATTCAGATTGGCTATTATGCCCGAAAAATCAGCGGGAAATTTTCCGATTCACAAATCGAAAAAATATTCCATATTGCTCAAACTGATGGAATTATGCCACTCGTTGATGAAAAAGCTAATTTTGACTGGCATAGCTCTCTCATTGTGTCGTTGATCCGCAAAAGCACCATGCATAAATTCTTTCACTCTTAAATATTTTCAGAGCACTCCTCAATCTTAATCTTGCTATATGCTAATCTTAAACATAACGATTTAGCATCCTCTAACCTTTCTGTTTTTATGTATAATATATATAGCTCAGAGGCTGCTTGTATATTATACGATTGCAGGGCAAGCAATTTTTCATAATAGCTTATCGCTGTCTGCTCATCCTGCATTACAGAATATAACATGCCTGCTTCGTGTAGGAATGCAGTATTAGCTGGATCGAGTTTTACAGCTGTGTCAATATTGTTGATAGCTTCGGAATAATTTCTTCTGTTTTTTTCTTGCAATCCGATAGCAAGGTACGCCCAGGCATCTGTATCACTTCTTGATTTAAAATAATTGATTACTGCATGAATCTCTTCTTGCTTGTTTTCCTTAAGTGCTTGTTTGAATAGAGCAATAATAAACTCGCGCATGGATTGATTTTCTTCTGAATTGAAAGCATACGAAAGTGCATTATGTAAATCGCCTTCATTGTAATAACAGTTTGCCATTTCGGAATTAGCCTGGGGATTATAAGGATCATCATCGAGTATTTT
>Ga0154622_1216_pt2 | contig 13097 bp, 10 predicted proteins | sample Rifle2008BG13ft_FD_116051 | JGI IMG/M metagenome (GOLD analysis project Ga0154622, IMG submission 116051) | Candidatus Fischerbacteria bacterium RBG_13_37_8
TAAGAGAGCAAATGCTTAAAATTAAGGAATCATCATATTTCAAAGGTTTGGATCTTGCCAATCGTCAAATAAACTTAGTAGAAAAACCATGTGAAATTTGCAGTAATAATTGCAGAATTACTTATGCTCAGATACAAGGGGAAAATAAAATGCCTTCTTATGGTTATATGTGCGGTAGAGATCCTGATGAACAACATCAGAAAGCAAATGATAATTTTTCTTTATTTGCATTAAGAGAAAAAATTTTCTGGAAGAGCGGTTATATAAAAACTGAAGATATTCAAAAACAAAAAGATTCTATCATTGGAATGCCTTTAATACTAAGCAATTTTCTCTACATGCCGCTATGGAGAGCATTTTTTGGTTCACTTGGTTTCAAGACAAGATTTACTCAGAAAAGCGATGAAGAATGTGTAGAAAGGGGATCAAAACTGACAGGTGCTGATTTTTGTTTTCCTATTAAAATAGCATATGGACATGTAGAAAAATTGTTGACAGATGATAAAGTACATTTTGTATTTTTACCGTACATGATTAGTTCAAAGAAACATCCTTATGCATCCAATAATTATTTTTGTCCTTATGTTCAAAGTCTTACCAGTCATATTCGTACATCGGTATTAGTTTCTGAAAATAATAAGAATAAAATACTGGATCCTGTCATTGATTTTGCCTGGGATGAAGAGTATCTTTACAAAAAATTGCATTCCTATATTGGAGAAAAATTACATGTCACGCTCAAACAGATCAAAGAAGCATTTAAAGTGGGAATGCAAGCTTATAATGAATTTAAAATGAATTGTCAGACTGAAGGGCAAAAAGCTTTGCTGGAATTGCAGGAGAATAAAAATTTAGGAGTTGTTATCCTTGGTCGTATGTATAATACCATAGATGAACGAATAAGCTTGAATCTTGCTCGCAAGATTTCAGATTTGGGAGTAAAGGTAATACCGCTAGATTTTATACCTTTTACGCCTGATATGCTGGATCCGACATTTAATAATATGTATTGGACGTATGGGCAATGGATATTAAATGCTGCAAAGATGGTCAGCATGAATGAAAATATTTATCCAATATTTCTCACCAATTACAGTTGTGGCCCTGATTCATTTATTTTAAGTTATGTAGAAGAAGTAATGGGGCAAAAGCCATTGCTTATTCTTGAGCTTGATGAACATTCAGGAGATGCGGGTTATATGACACGTGTAGAAGCATTTCTTGATGTCATAAAACAATCCGAGGTGAAGAACAGTCAGGTTGAAATATATAGTCCGACATTAGAGAAAAATCCATTACGGGATCGCACCATTTGGATTCCGTGCATGCATCCGGTAGGTGCCAGATTATTTGCAGCGGGTTTTCGTGGATATGGTTACAAAGCTGAAGCACTTTCTCCGGAGAATAAGGATGCTTATGATATAGGAAGGTCGTTAACAAGAGGAAGTGAATGTTTGCCCATGGCGGTCACTATAGGCAGTCTTGTCCATAAATTAAGATCCATAAATGCAATTGACAAAGAGCATGCTTTTTTTATGCCGACAGCAAATGGCCCTTGCAGGTTTGGACAATATTCTTTAATGCAACGAATAATTCTGAACAGGCTGGGATATAAAGACCTTTATATTTTATCTCCATCATCTGCAAATGCTTATGCAGGCTTGGAAGAAGAAATGAGAAAATATTTGTGGAAAGCATTGCTCGTCGCAGATTTGCTTTTTAAATTCAGATGCAAAATTAAACCTTATGAGCGTAAAGAGGGTGAGACTGAAGAAGTATTTGAAAAAGCAATTCAGTGGATGGAACATGCATTTGAAAAAAGGAAAAAGTTAGATAAGGAATTTGCAATAGTGAAACAATGGTTTGAATCTATACCTCATGAGCCATTTAATAGCAAACCACTGGTCGGAGTAGTCGGAGAAATATTTGTCCGATGCAATCCTTTCAGCAATAACAATCTTATAAAGGAGATTGAAGATTTTGGAGGAGAAGCGTGGCTCGCACCAATATCAGAATGGGTACTTTATACTGCTTATATGCAAAAATATGAGAGTAAAGAATATAAAAAAGGTTTCAAAGAAGGAGTAAAAGCATATTTAAAGAATCATTTTCTTCATGAAGATGAAAATGAATGGTATAAATTAGCTGGAGAATTAATGAAAGATCGACATGAGCCGTCAGTGGAAGATATTATCCTTGCCGGAAGAGATTATGTCCCGCTTAATTTTGGCGGAGAAGCAATATTGACCGTGGGAAGAAGTGTCTTATTTAAAAATCAGGGAGCGCAAATCGTGGTAAATGTATCTCCTTTTACCTGCATGCCAGGAACAGTGACCGCAGCGATATTTCAGAAATTACAAGCTGTACTCAATATACCAATTATCAGTATGTTTTATGATGGGGAAGAGAGTCTGAGCCATCGATTACAAGTATTTCTGAATAATATAGAGATAGGGCACCTTGGCTGAGGAATTAATCTAATTGTTTTAAATAATCATAAAGTGCCTGGAGATCTTTCATTAATTTTTTGAATAACTGAAATGTAAGGCTTTGATGTCCATCAGATTTTGCATTGTATGGTTCTTTATGCACCTCAATTAATAATCCATTCACTCCGGCTGCAACAGATGCTTTTGCTAAAGGAGCTATTAATTCAATTTTACCTGATGCATGGGAAGGATCTGCAAAAACAGGAAGGTGGGAAGCATGTTTAAGGAGAGGAATTGCTGAAATATCAAAAGTATTCCTCACCGCAGTTTCAAAAGTTCTTATTCCCCGTTCACAGAGTATTACTTGTGAATTTCCTGTAGTAAGTATATATTCAGCAGCTAGTAATAATTCTTCTACAGTGGCCATGATTCCTCTTTTTAGAAGAATTGGTTTTCCTGATTTTCCTGCCTTGACGAGCAAAGCAAAATTTTGCATATTACGAGCGCCAATCTGAATAATGTCTGCGTATTGAATAATAATATCAATGTCTTCGGGTGATAAGATTTCTGTGACAACTGCTAAACCGGTTTTCTCTCGTGCTTCAGCTAAATACTCGAGTGCTTCTATACCAAGACCCTGGAAACTATACGGAGAGGTGCGTGGCTTGAATGCGCCGCCTCTTAAAATATGTACACCACATTCCCGAAGGAAAAGAGCTGTTTCAATTATTTGCTCTCTTGATTCAACTGCACAGGGACCTGCTGCAAAAATTAATTCAGACTCCCCTATGGTCAGATTGTTGATTATTATACTTGTATTTACATTCCTCGTTTCTCGTGCAGCTAAAGTATATGATTTGCTGAGAGGAATAACATTTTCAACAGCTGAAAAACACATGATCTGTTGCTTTATTTCATGCAGATCAGTACCATTAACAACAATGACTAAGTGCCCATTGCTGCTGTGTGAATTATACTGCAATTGATGCCTGTCTAAAAAATTATACAGTTCTTCTATTTTTTGAACAGAAGCATCTTTTTTACTGATAATTATCACTTCCAACTCCTTTTGAATCAGCGGACAATGAACAGTGAACAGTGTGTAATTATATATTATTTTTAATTTTTTTTACACTATTCAGAAAATCTTATCGAAGTTGATTTTTTCAAGATAGTCATTTACAATAATAATTTCTAATGAAGCATGAAAATCAGGAATTGTCCGCGCAAAGGCGAGCGCAAGGTTCACTGCTGTATTCTGCCAACTGAGCACTGATCACTTTTTAATAGGAGGTACCTATATTATGACAAAATTAACTTGCTTATGTATACTATTAAGCTTTTTTTTGGTTGTTGCTGTTTTTAGCGAAGAGCCACTTAAGCTTGAACGTAAGATCAAAGCTGATACAGATGCAAAAACAAGAGTAGAAATTGCCATGAAATACAAAGATGTTCCTGTTGAAGTAAAAGAAACTGATACGTTTCTAATAACAACCAGTAAAGGCAAAATAAAAATCGTACTTTATCCAAATGATGCACCGAAAACAAGTCGGAATTTCAAAAGGCTCGTTTTGCTTGGTTTTTATGATGGCTTGACGTTTCATCGTTACGTTGAGAATTTTGTAATTCAGGGTGGGGATCCTATGGGAACTGGAACAGGCAGTTCAGGATCTACTGTTCCTCTCGAAGCAAAAGCATTGCATATTGAAGGCGCAGTAGGTTTAGCACGTGGACCTGATCCTGATTCAGGAAGCTGCCAATTTTATATAACATTGGCTCCTCAAAAGAGTCTTGATGGAGAATATGCTGTTTTTGGAAAAGTCATAGAAGGAATGAAAGTGGTCAGAGAATTAAGAAAGGGTGATACAATTGAATCAATAGAACTGGTGGCTAAGAAATAATATTTTTCAGTTTTCGCCCCCTTTACATTTCAAATTTCATGCCTAACCATAAAGACCAGAATTTCTCTGGTGTGTTTTCGATTATTTGCTTGTTGTTCTTTACTTATATGGAGGGAACTGAATTTCTTACTTGGCTTGATATTGACAAATTTATACAAAATCATTATTAATAGTGTATTCCAGAACTAAAATAATTACCAAGGCGAAAGTGGCGGAACCTGGTAGACGCGCTGGACTTAGGATCCAGTGCTGTAAAGCATGGGGGTTCAAGTCCCCCCTTTCGCACCAGTAGAGAGTGAATATTATGAATATTGAGACAAAAAAAATCGAAGGATGCAAAAGAATAATTTTTGTAGAAGTTGATTGGCATGAAATTGATAGTAAAGCTACCCAAATAGCAAATACATTTAAAAGAGCGGTACGATTGGATGGTTTTAGACCGGGAAAAGCCCCAATCAATTATATAAAAAGATTGTTTGCAAAAGATATTAAACAAGAGATATTGAGTGATGTAGTACCAAAGGCAATAGATGATTATGTAGAGAAGGAGAAAGTGAAGCTTGCAACAAAACCGGAAGTAATGGATATTATTTATGCTGAGCAATGCCCTCTCACATTCACTGTTGAGCTTGAAGTTTTGCCGGCTATAGAATTAAAAAACTATATGAACATAGAAGTTCGGATAGAAGCACTAAAAGCGGAAGATCGGGAAATAGAAGAGCGAATTTATGCAATGCAGAGAAAAGATGCTTTGCTGCTGCCAGTTTCTGATCGCCCGGTAAAAGAAAATGATTATGTAGTGGTTACATTATTATTTCCAGGCGAATTATTAAAAGATGGAAATTCTGCTGATGTAGACGCCGCATTTATAGTTGGGGCGCCGGAAGTAAGCAGTCAATTAAATGCAACAATAATAGGCATGAAACTGCATGAGCAGAAAGAATTCGAGGCTGATTTATTAACAGACAGGGAAAACGCCAGGAAACTGCAATTAATGGTGAAATTGAAAGAAATTAAAGAAATACAACTGACACCGATGGACGAACTTATAAAAAGCTCCAGCGCTAATAAAAATGAGAAAGATTTCAGGAAACATATTAAAGAAGAGATAATAAAGGAAAAAAAAGAAACAGAGACAGAATTACTCAAGGATAAAATCATGGAAATGCTTATTGAAATCCATGATTTTGATGTGCCTCCATCTCTTGTTAAAGGGCAAACTAATTATCTTGCTAAAAGATGGAGTGAAAGTAAACATGTGCAAGGAACAGCATTACCGACATTTCTTCTTAATACCAATGAGGTAGGGCTTCAATTTAAAGAAGAAGCCTTGAGAGATATTAAAGGCATGTTTATCCTGGAAGCAATAGCTGCAGAAGAAAAAATAGCCCTGGATGAGCATCAGATTGAAGAAAGGCTTGCACAAATAGCAAAGGAAACAGGTATGAATCCCATAGCTTTGAAATCAAAGCTGGAAGCAAATGATGAATATGATTATTTAATAAATAGTTGGCGCAGAGAGCTTACACTTGACTTTTTATTACAGCATGCTAAAATTATATAAGATAATACTTCGGAGGTATAGATGCATCTTGTTCCAATAGTTGTTGAACAAACGAGCAGAGGCGAACGAGCTTATGATATTTTTTCAAAGCTTCTGAAAGATCATATCATATTCATAGGCTCTGCGATAGAGGATAGTCTTGCGAATCTTGTTATTGCACAGATGCTTTTTTTAGAAGCCGAGGATCCTGAAAAAGATATTAATATTTATATCAATAGTCCCGGTGGAGAAATAACAGCCGGTTTAGCGATATACGATACGATGCAATTCATACGACCTGATGTTTCAACAATATGTATAGGTCAGGCTGCAAGCATGGCTGCAGTATTGCTTAGTTGCGGAAAAGAAGGTAAAAGGTTTGCACTGCCTAGTTCGCGAATAATACTCCATCAGCCATGGGGTGGAATTCATGGTCAAGCTTCAGATATTGATATTCAAGCAAAAGAAATCTTGCGTATGAAAGAAAAGATTAATCAAATATTATCAAAACATACAAAACAATCATTAGAAAAAATCAGCAAGGATGTAGACCGTGATTTTATATTGAATGCAGAAAGTGCAAAAGAATATGGACTTATTGATGATGTGTTATTAAGGAGACCGGCTTTTCAAAGAAAAACAGAATTATTATAAGGTGAGTTATTATTATGCCACGACGAAGTGATGATGAATATAGTTCTTTAAAATGTTCTTTTTGTCATAAGCGGCAAGAGGATGTCAGAAAATTAATAGCAGGTCCGTCAAATGTATGTATCTGCGATGAATGTATAGAAGCATGCCGAACTTTATTGATTGAAGAAGACAGCTTTTATTCACGTTCTTATACATCAACCCCTTCATATAAGACGAATATTTATACGCCGGTAGAAATAAAAGCCTTTATTGATCAATATGTTGTGGGTCAGGAAAAAGCTAAAAAGAAACTTGCTGTTGCAGTATATAATCATTATAAAAGAATAGAATTGTCGAAAAGAAAACAAAATGTTGAGATAGGCAAAAGTAATATCCTGCTGATAGGTCCGACAGGTACGGGCAAAACATTACTGGCTGAAACATTAGCAAAATGCTTGAATGTGCCTTTTGCAATATCCGATGCTACAACATTAACCGAAGCTGGTTATGTAGGTGAAGATGTTGAAAATATACTGCTGCGGCTTTTGCAAAATGCACATGGAGATCTTGAAAAAGCACAACGCGGCATCGTGTACATAGATGAAATTGATAAAATTGCGAGAAAAGATGATAATCCTTCAATAACACGAGATGTTTCCGGTGAAGGTGTTCAACAAGCGCTGCTCAAAATTCTGGAAGGCACTGTTGCAAATGTTCCACCCCAGGGAGGAAGAAAACATCCACATCAAGAATTTTATCAGATTAATACACAAAATATTCTTTTTATCTGCGGTGGAGCTTTTGTAGGTTTAGAAAAAATTATAGAAAAAAGGGTAGGGCAAAAATCACTTGGTTTTAAAGCAAATATTCCAGATAAAAAGGAACAAACTTCTTACCAGCTTACTGAAGCGGTAATGCCCGAAGATCTTATTAAATATGGGATGATACCTGAATTTGTAGGCCGTCTGCCAGTCGTGGCAGCTTTGCACGATCTGGACAAGGATGCTTTGATAAAAATATTGACTGAGCCAAAAAATGCATTGGTAAAACAATATAAAGCGCTTTTTGAATATGAAGGAGTTGAATTGGTATTTTCTGAAGATGCTCTTGAAACAATCGCTGAATTATCTATGAAAAGAAAGATGGGAGCAAGAGGTCTAAGAAATATAATAGAAGACCTGATGCTTGATATCATGTATCAATTGCCTACACAAAAAAATTTAAAAAGCTGCTTGATAACAAAAGAAACAATATTAAATTCAACATCTGCTTTCCTTTTAAAGGAGGCAGTATAAACATTTTGCATTAAAAATCATCGAATTGTCTTATCTCACAGCAAAATCTTTGCATTATGCATCGTAATATCATATAATATAATCCTTCACGCTAATTCCCTGATGCTGAAAAGAGAAGATCAAGATTTTAATACGTACAATAAGCCCGAATAAATTCTATTGTAATGTTAAACCTAATATGTTTAAAAAGTAACAGGAGACATAGATCATGAATATAACAGACTTAAAAGAAATGAATCTAAATTCTTTAATGACAATTGCTAAAGAGTTGGGTATCCCTTCACCTTCCGGATTGAAAAAGCAAGAGCTTATTTTTGAAATATTAAAAGCACAAACTGAGAAAAATGGTTTAATATTTGCTGAAGGAGTTCTTGAGATTTTACCCGAGGGTTTTGGTTTCTTAAGAGCACCAGACTATAATTATCTTCCAGGTCCAGATGATATTTATGTTTCTCCTTCCCAGATTAGAAAATTCAATCTTAGAACTGGAGATACCATATCAGGTCAGGTAAGACCACCTAAGGAGGGTGAGAAATATTTTGCATTAATAAAGATAGAAGCTATTAATTTTGAGCATCCTGACGAATCAAAAAGCCGGCCTCTTTTTGAAAATTTGACGCCTCTTCATCCATTTGACAGAATTAATCTTGAAATTGATAGAGAGAATTTATCAGCTCGAGTAATGGATTTACTGACACCAATAGGAAAAGGACAGCGTGGTTTGATCGTAGCACCTCCACGTGCAGGAAAAACAATGCTTCTGCAAACTATTGCCAGGAGTATAACCAAGAATCATCTGGATACTTATCTGATTATTCTTCTTATCGATGAAAGACCTGAGGAAGTTACGGAAATGAAAAGAGCCGTAGACGCTGAAATTATCAGTTCTACTTTTGATGAACCAGCTTCAAGACACGTTCAAGTAGCTGACATGGTTTTAGAAAAAGCAAAACGTCTTGCAGAGTACAGACGCGATGTTGTAATTCTGTTGGATAGTTTAACGAGATTATCAAGAGCAAATAATTCTGTAATTCCAGCCAGCGGAAAAGTATTGTCAGGTGGCATTGATGCCAATGCATTGCAGAGACCAAAGAGATTCTTCGGTTCAGCTCGAAAAATTGAAGAAGGGGGCAGTTTGACTGTTATTGCCACTTGTCTTGTCGATACGGGTTCGCGAATGGATGATGTCATTTTTGAAGAATTCAAAGGAACAGGAAACATGGAAATACATCTTGATCGGAAATTAATGGATAAAAGGATCTTCCCCTGCATTGATATTCTTAAATCAGGGACAAGAAAAGAAGAACTTCTTCTCTCTCCAGAAGAATTAAATAGAGTTTGGGTATTGAGGAAAGTATTAAGTCAATTATCTCCTGTTGAAGCAATGGAATTGCTTATTGAAAAACTTGCAAAAACTAAATCCAATAAAGAATTTTTAGAATCTATGAATAAATTATAAACATTGAGGTTTACCATGAAGAAAGAAATACATCCTGAAACTTTTATTGCCAAGGTGGTATGTGCATGCGGTGCAGAATTTCTTACCCGTTCAACAAAAAAGATTATTAAAGTGGAAATTTGTTCGCAATGTCATCCTTTCTTTACCGGAAAGCAAAAATTTATAGATACTGCGGGAAGAGTAGAGAAGTTTCAGAGAAAATATTCGATCCCACCTGATAACAATAAAAAATAAAATACGATAATACCTTAGAGATATTGTATTTTTATATATAAGCCAATCAGGAAATAATGAATGAAATGCAAATCAAGGGAAGTGCATTTCATATCCTGCTGGAGAGCATGTACTCTTTTTCTGAATAAATAATAATCCTGAGGGGAGACACCACAAAGCAAAAGCTTCTCTGTAATGCTTTTTGAATCAAGATAATGCAATTTATCATCGAGCTTTTCCATGAGACTATTCAATAGAGAAATAGCGTGTGTTGCAATAGAAACATTATCATTGGCGGTGAAAGCCTCTTCGAATAATTTGAATGCAGCTTTTATTTCACTTGAATTCAAGAAGGTACTATAAGAAAAAGTTGTATTTGGCAAAGTTGTCATTATTTTTTCTTCAGAAGATACTTCATATAATTCCTGCTCAGCTTCTTTGTTAATGGAACTTGATTCATCGGCAGATTGTTCCTGTTGCTGGAGTTCTTCCTTGTTAGAAAAGGATACTCCTAACTCCTCCCTGGGAGGAGTAAACTCCTGAGATGCTTCTTTCTCGAAAGTATCTGGTAATGGGGCTGCATCATCTGTTGTCGCAGATACTGATTGAGGTTCTTCTATCTCTTCAACTATTTCTTCAGAAACAATATCTTTTGCTACTTCGTATTGCAGTAATGATTCCTTAATAAAGGGGATTTCTTCGGGTACAATTTCGTCTCCTTCAGGCTGATGATCTTCTATAAATTCTTCATGAAGAATTTCTTTTTCTTCCTTCTCTACTTTTAAAGATAGGGGCGTATCAATATTTCTTGCCTCGCTTTCGCTTTCTGCAATTTTATTTGCAGGAGGCTCCTCTATTCCTTTCATGAGATTATCATCATCAATCAATTCTTCTTCTAAGAAAAGACCAGCAGGAACATCTTGTACTTCATCTTCATCAGGAAATTCTAAAGCAGAATCATGTTCCAAAACGTCAGCCTCTTGAATAACTTCCACATTAGATTCTTCATTTAGATTTTCTGGAGAAATAACAGAAGATTCCTCAGTTGGAATAGCTTCATCTAAAAAATCAGTAAAAGCATCTTCCTCATGCGTTTGAAGTTTAGTCTCCGGTTCTAACTGGGCGAAAGGACTGAAATCTTCTAATTCCTCAAACGAAGATGAATCTGATACTTTTTCATTGATGGAGGGCTCTTTTGCTTCATCTTCATCTATGATTTGAAAATGCTCGGGTGAAAATTCTATTTCATGACTATCGCTTTTAAATTCTTCTACTACTACTTCTCCAGGCTGTATTTCATGAATTTCTGAATCATATGGTTCATTTGCAACGTTTCCTTCTTCAAACACACTTTCTTCTTCAATTACAGCGCTCCTGACATAATTTGGTTCTATGACTCCCAGGTCTTCACCTACAATCTCAACATCTTCTGAGGATAATTCTTCGATCTCAGTTTGTCCACTATACTCATTCTCCAGCGGAGGTTCTGCTATCTTTTCATCAGGATTTTCTTCAGAGGCAAATAATGAGTCTTTCTCCTGATCGGGCTCAAGTTTAAGCTGCTCCTCTTCTAATACAGCCGGTTTCTCGACAAGATAAGTTTTGGAAGTAATTCCTTTTCTGGTTAATTCGGCAAAAACCTTTTTAGAAATACTCTTTAATGAATCCATGATGCCGATACCAGTAATCGCGCATGTTTGAAAATATGGAGCCCCATATTTATTTATTAACTGGTTAAGTTCTTCTGAATTAATAATATTTGGCAAATCTATCTTATTATATTGTATGGAATGCGCTATTTCTTTTAGTTCCTTCTGGTAGGATAAAAGATTTTCTTCTAGATTGTTGTAACTTTCAATATTGGAAAATTTCCTGTGAATTTGACTGTCAGCAACAAAAACTATTCCATCAACACCCTTTAATACTAATTTTCTCGTAGCATTATACCGTACTTGTCCCGGAACAGTATAAAGTTGTACCTTAACAGTAAAATTTTGTATCTTGCCCAGATGCAAAGGCAGGAAGTCAAAATAAATGGTACGATCCTCATCGGTCGCTAGGGAAATCATTTTACCACGATTTTCTTCTGGCAAATTATTGTATATGTATTGCAGAGATGAAGTTTTGCCTCCTAATCCAGGTCCATAATATACTATTTTTGCTGTTATTTCTTTTGCATTAAAATTTACAAACGCCATTTATGCCCTCGTTTCTTTGTTGTCACATTCTCATTTTAAGTTTAAAATCACTGTTTGTCAAGTTAATTCATTGCAAGAATTCAGTTTTCTCAAAATAACTAAAGAACGATTTAGGTTAAAAAAAGGTTGAGGTTGAAGTTACGAAGAGGCTTAGGATGATGTTTAGAAAAAACATTATTCATCTTAATCTCGACATTAACCTCTCGTCAGCTTCAATTCCTCCTTAACCTAATTCTTATTTATTTTTCCGCAACTATCGTTATTGTATTTCCTCTATGAAATATAGCTTCTACCAGAGATATGGGCAATAATAAGATAAGAAATAATAAGTACAAACCTTTCAAACAGAAGCTTTTGATATTACTTTTGGTTGTCTGACGTATATGCGCAGGTTCAAGCGAAGGAAAAAAAGTAGAGGCTACTTGAGCAGGACTACTCCTTATCGAATAATAAGCTACTTTTTTGCATTGTAAATGCATCTGCTTATGCAAAAGTAATAAACTCCGAGGCGTAAAGTGGAATAAATGACGCGGTATTTGCAATCCAATCCATTTTGATTTGAATATTTGAGAAAGGAATGAACCATAATTAGGAACTTGAACTATCACTATGCCGCCTGGTTTTAAAAGCTTGTAAACATTGGAAATTGCTTTGCAAGGATCATTAACATGTTCAAGAGTATGCAAAAGAATTACTACATCAAAACTTTCTTCTTGAAAAGGAAGATCCTCATCCATAATTGAAGCAATTGTGATAGTACTGTCAGGTCCGGCAGCTATCTTAGCAAGAACTTCCACAGAAGTATCGATTCCATGTGCCTGCCATCCTGTTTTATTTAAAAGACTAAGAAAATCTCCTGAACCACATCCAACATCAAGGATTTTCATAGATGCTGGTTGTGCAGAACAAGAAGAATATTTTTTAATCAGGGCTATCTCGGAAGTGAAAAGTTTCTCCACAATTTTATTTTCAATCCAAAAAGAAGCACCGCTTGTATCCCTCCAAAAATAATCAGGATAAAATAATTTTAAAATATCCTCCTGAGGTTGCGGATTAAGAAATCCTATTTCACATTTTTGGCAATAGCAGAGATGAAAATAATGTTCTTCATTCTCCACCTTGAAAAAATGAGTGGAAATATTCTTGCTATCTTCTAAAGTGTTGCAAATTGGACATTGAATATCAAGCATTGAAGGTAATTGCCTATCTGTCATAAAAATATTGTAACCCAACAGTAAACAAAAATACTACTCCAGTCAAATATATTATGCAAAATCAAATGAAGAAAATAAAGCACAGAAAGGTTAAAATTAACCTTAACCTTTTTTTATATATTTGCCTTTCTTTCAAAATGTAGTATAATATAAAAATGAGGAAACTATATATTGAAGTATGCGGTTAGATAAAATAATAGTACATGGTTTTA
>Ga0154622_1036_pt5 | contig 12905 bp, 8 predicted proteins | sample Rifle2008BG13ft_FD_116051 | JGI IMG/M metagenome (GOLD analysis project Ga0154622, IMG submission 116051) | Candidatus Fischerbacteria bacterium RBG_13_37_8
AAATAAAACTTAATTTTTCAGTGTTCTTCACAAGGTTATTGTATCCATCATACGATAAAATAGCAAGCAGTGAATAGGGATTTGGGGATAGTCCCTTGATCGTGAAATTCTTGCATTTTTAGCAAGAAAAAAATTGAACCACAGAAAACACAGAGGCTCTTAATAAGATTTTTGAGAGAGCAATTTAGAACAAGCTAAGAGGTCTAATGCTATAGTATAATTTTCTCTTTTTTCTCTGTGGTTTTTTCCTTTGGGTTCCGACTTGTTCGGGCTATGGAAAAGGGAATAGGGATTAATCCGGGGCTTTAGCCCTGGTAGTGAGAAGTCAACCTCAAATTTGAACCTTAAACTTTGAACAATAAAAGAATGGTGGGCAGCGGGGCAAAAAATGTGGCAATGAATATTTTTGAAGGATGCACTATTTTTTTATTGACTTGCATGTTCCTAAATAATAATTAATAGAGACGTAAGTTTAAAGGCAGAAAGGCGACTAGATTAGTGTATTTTTTATGAGCAGTAACATAAGGACACACGATAATAAATTTCTGCATGAAAAAAAATTTGGAAGGAGGTTCTATGAAGAACTCTCGTAAGATTTTCTCTCTACAAGTATGTTTGATAGGTGTGGTGGTTTTGTTGATCATGAATGTCAGTTATGCATTTAAAGCGAGGACGGAGCTTAGTAAGATTGAGAAGCTTGAATTTGTATCAGAAGAACTGTATGTCAGTCAAATTACTAATGCATTACAGGATGTATTATCTCAATTACCGAACAAGGCAGTGTGGGAGCAGTTTATCGTACAACACAAGAATGCGCATGTATTTATTGATCCGCGTTCAGGCAGGCCCTCTACGATTATTACCGTAATCCCGATCATTCCAGGAATGGGTGATAATAACTCTATTACTTTAAAGAATGTATCGTTGAAAGTTGGGTATAATGTAGACAAAATAGGAACCAATGAAGTTAAGCAATTGATTTTAAGATTCATAGGTGAGAATACAGCTCTTCTTGGTATAAAGATGGATGAGATTGGAGAAGTCCGAATTGGCAACCCGGTAGATTATCTCTGGGATATTTTCATAAAACGTGAAATACAGGGTATACCGGTTCGTAATGCAAATTTGAATTTTTCAATTAATCATGGCAATCTTGTGATATGGGGTGTAGAGAGTTGGGGTGATATTGATGTTTCGCTTGTACCTGCTGTGAGCAAGGAAGAAGCATTGAATGCAGGTTTTGCATATATTGGTGGCAGGAAAAGCGGAGATATGTTCGTTGAGGATGCACATCTTGAATTAGTGCCTGTCGCACCGTCTACGTATACGGGTGTTCCGGGTACCGGGTACAGTTATCACCTTGTATGGGCATTTACTTTTCAACGTGAAGGATATGCGAACACTTGGGAAATACTTATAGATGCACATACCAGGAATGTCATGTCTTTTCAGGATCAAAATCAATATGTCCTAAAAAAAATTGTAGGTGCTATTTATCCGGTTAGTTCTGATGAATGTTGTCCCGACGGATGTGCAGCTTCTTTAGGCATGCCACATATGAATACAGGATTGGCAGCACCTAATAATTACACATCATTAAATGGCACATTTGATTGGACATCTGGTACAGTGACCACAACGCTCGACAGCCGCTACGTAACTTTGAACACAGACAATTGTGGTTCGGTGAATGAAACTTCTGCCACGGGTGATATAGATCTTGGCGGAACCAATGGGCAGCATGATTGCCAGGTACCGACAGGGCATTCAGCCGGTGATACGTTCTCATCACGATCTGCAGCTGGAGAACTTACTGGTATAAACCGCGAGGCAAGAGGCTGGATTAATTACTCATGGCTTGATTGTTCAACCGGGCAATGCATAAGAGTGAATGTAAATATTAATAATACCTGCAATGCGTATTACAGTGCAAACACTATTAATTTTTACCGTTCCGGCGGAGGATGCAGAAATACCGGTGAAATAGCAGCGGTATTTGATCATGAATGGAGACATGCACTTGATGATTATGATACGAATGGTTCCCTGAGCAATCCGAGTGAAGTAATTGCGGACGTAGTATCCACGATACGCTTGCATCAATCATGCGTAGGAAGAGGATTTCAATGGTTAGCGAACCAGGGATGTGGTCCGTGGGATAGCTGTCCGACAAATCCAGGCGTAATTTATGGATACAATTGCAGTGGTTACGGGAATTGTTGTACCGAATGTACGGGAATTCGTGAGTCCGATTATGCAAAGCATGCATCCGGAATTCCTTCCACGCCGGCAAATTTTATCTGTCAGAAATGTGGTACAGGAACTGGTCCATGCGCACGTGAAGTGCATTGTGAAAATGCACCAGCGGCAGAAGCATCATGGGATCTTGCCGCACGTGATTTACAGGCAGCGCCTTTCAATCTTGATAAGCAGACTGCATTTCAGGTTGCTGAGCGAATTATTTATGTAGGAAGTGGAAGTGTTACAAGTTGGTACACGTGCACCTGCCCCAGTACTTCCGGCGGTTGCTCTGCTAACAATGGTTACATGCGATATATAACAGCAGACGATGACAATGGCAACTTGAACAACGGTACTCCGCATATGACGGCAATTTATGATGCTTTTAACCGGCACGCGATTGCCTGTGCTACACCGACACCGCAGAATAGCGGTTGCACAACCGGACCTACTCAAGCACCGGTACTTACTGTTACGCCAGCCTCAAACGGCGCATCGCTTTCCTGGACTGCTGTTCCTAATGCAGCAAATTATTACGTATTTAAATCGATTTCACCGCTTGGCTGTGATTTTGGGAAGATACTTATTGCTACCGTAGCTACTACCAATTACACTGATCAGGCACTGGATTGCAATCAAAATAACTATTGCGTGCAGTCTGTGGGCAGCACCACGGCATGTCTTGGACCGACCAGTAATTGTGTTTCAGTTACGCCTCCTTATGGTTCACCGGCAAATGTTACTGCTACGGCTACTGCAGCTAACCAGGTGACAGTATCATGGTCAGCCGTTACCGGCGCAACTGGATATAATGTGTATCGCAGACATATCGTGTGCGGTACACTTAATGAAGTACAAATTGCAACTAATGTCAGCGGTACTACTTATGTTGATGGAACAGTGTCAGGAACTATCAATTACAGCTATAGTGTTGCAGCGATCAGTGCTGCATGTGGTGAACATGCATGGAGTGATTGGATTTCAGTGACAGCGACGGGTACGTGTGCAATTACACCTTGTTTTGATGGTGTGACCTCGGTGGTAAATAATAAGCAGACAAATTGCTCAATGACCATCAACTGGAATACAGGTACGTCGAGTTGTTCAGCATACCCAACTGTGAAATATAATATTTATCGAAGCACGGATCCTTATTTTACTCCTGATCTTTCAACCCTGATTGCAAGTTGTCTTACCAGTACAAGTTATACAGATACAACTGGATTGACAAGCGGCGTGAAACATTATTATATAGTGCGTGCGGAAGATGCAGGAACATCAGGAAGTGGACCTTGCAATAGCGGCAATGCTGACGACAATCTTATAAGAAAGAATGCCAAAGTAACCGGGCCGGAAACAATACTGAACCAGGAAACATTCGAATCATCGAGTTCATGGACACATGTTGCTGGTGACAGCACTGCAACTACTGGTAACTGGCTAATTGATGATCCAATAGGAACCACGTTCCAGCCGGAAGATGATGCTACTCCTGCACCCGGTACCAGGTGTTTCTTTACTGCGCAGAATCCTGGAGGTCAAGTCGGAATTGATGATGTGGACGGTGGTTATGTTACTGGTGTTTCAGGAAATGTCGATATGAGTGGACAAAGCCAGGTTACACTTTCTTATAATTATTTTTATGGAACCAGGGACCCCGGCACCGATTCTGATGATTACTTCCGTATAGATATTTCCAATAACGGCGGAACTTCCTACCCGGTGAATTTACTCCTCCTCGGTGATATTTCCAATGAAGCTATTTGGATATATAATGATCATCTGCTTGATTCAGTCATAACTTTAACAAATCAGATGCGCATACGTGTGAGAGCCTCTGACGGTACCACGAATGGGGATATTATTGAAGCAGGAATGGATGATGTGACCTATAAGAATGTTCAGGGGTGCACGGCGGCAATGGAAGATCCCGGTATAGTAGGTAATTCTGTAACAACTGGCAAATCAGGTGCTAATGTATGTATGAACTGGTTAGTGCCAACTGGTTCATGTGTTGTTACGTGTTTCAATATCTATCGCGGAACATTGCCATGGACGGCTTACGATCATCTACCAGTGCAATGCTGCGTGGCTAGTACTTCGTTTTGTACACCACAGGATACCGGCAGCTATTATTTCTTGATATTAGCGTCGAATAACAATTTTGAAGGTTCCTACGGCAAAGATTCCGATGGCAATGAACGTCCTCCATCTACTTCTCCCTGTCGAACTCTCAACCTGAATCCTTGCAATTAATTCAAAACCAAATCAGGGAATGGGGAATTTGGAATAGTTCCCCATTCCCTATTACCCGCTTGAAATCCAGTCGGCAGTTTGTTACAATTAGTTTCTTGCAAAGCAAGATTTTCCTGTAATGAAAAAAGGAGGAAAAATGTTTAGAAGAATTGTGAATCTTATTAAAGGTTTTTTAAGCCTTTTTATTAGCGGGATTGAAAGGCAGAATCCCCGTGCATTAATTGAAGCAGAGAAAGAAAATTTAAGGAGTCAGATAGCGCGTTTTAATGATAATTTAGCAACGCATGCTGGTTTTATTGAAAGACTGTTGCGCCAGGTAAAGAATTTAGAAGAGAAGGAGCGTACCTTAACAGCCAAGATAGCGGCTAATATAAAAGCGGGGAACAGGGAAGTAGCGGGGCAGATGGCGCTGGAACTTCAGACGGTAAAATCACAACTTGAGGAAAACCGTGAGCAACTTGTGGTTGCGGAAGAGACATACAAGAAACTTGTGAAATCGAGGGATGTCTCTGTTCAGGAAGCGCAGGCGAAAATTGAAAAGTTGAAACGGTTGATATCAGAAACTGAAATGATGGAAGCACAGGCGGAATTACAGGAAATGGCAACCGGAATGATATCCCAGGTAGGTGGTTCAGGCGATACACTCAACCGTGTTGAAGAATATTTGCAAGAACGAAGAGATAAAGCGGCAGGACGTGCGCGTGTTGCCTCAAGCAGTATTGATATTAAGGAAGTTGAACTGAAAGAGGCTGAACAGACTGCACTTGCTGAACAAGCCCTGCAGGAATTCGAAGCTGCTTATGGATTTGTCACTCCGAAAGAAGAAGAGAAAAAAGAAGAAACACCCGTCGCAAAGGAAGCTCCTGCGAAAGAACTTGGCCCAGAAGAAAAATAATTCTGTAGGGGCAGACCCGCGTATTCGCTCTTGCATGCTAATCGGATGCTCTGTCATTGTGAGTTTGCCGGAGGCAAACGTAACAATCCCTAACGGGATATAAAAAGCATATTCCGTTACGGATTATTACGCTTTGCTTCGCAAAGCTCATAATGACAATGTGTTCAGGATTGCCACACTTTGCTTCGCAAAGATGAATAAGTGAGCAGAAGGTTTCCCCCTACTGATCACTGTTCACAGACCACTTTTAACAAGGAGGATGTTATGACCGAAAATAAGGTAGGACCCACTACGCTGGGTAAATTCGTCGGAGTAATTTTTATTTTAGCCTGCATATTGGTTGCAGGATATTTTTTCAGAGATTCAATTTTTCCGACATCAAAAAAACCGGGTATCAGCAAAATAGATATGGATAAATACAATGAAATGGAAGATGTAGAAGCTGTTGATCCTACCGGTATTACAACCGTGAGTGAATATAAATATGTGCCGGCACAAAAACTTCCGCCGGTGAAAGGTACAAGTTCTTATAAATGGGATGCAACGAAAAAAATTGTTGAATTTCCAATAAATGTTTGGATTGGATGGTTGCCTATTGTTGCTGCCAATAATGGTTTTGCACCAAATGAAAACAGCGTGTTCTATAAAAAATATGGATTTAAGGTAAACCTAAAACTGATAGATAATCCGGTTGCTGCAAGGGATGCATATGCAGCAGGCAGTAGTCATGTGTTGTGGGGTACATTGGATATGATGGTGCTTTTTACGCCGGAGCTAATGAAAGATTCCAGGACAGCTCCAAGAATTTTTCAGCAGATAGACTGGTCGAATGGCGGTGATGGAATCGTAGTACGAAGTTATATTTCCAGTGTGCAGGATCTGAAAGGGAAAACAATAGTGTATGCGCAGAATAGTCCTTCACAATATTTTATCAATAACCTGCTCATAAATGCAGGTATTCAACCTAATGAGGTGAAACACAAATTTACAGAAACTGCATTTGAAGCTGCTGCTGCATTTGTAGCAGACAAGAAAATTGATGGTTGTGTTTCTTGGGCTCCTGATATATATAATATCCCGGAAAAAGTAAAAGGGACAAGAATATTAACTACGACATCGGAAGCCAATAAACTGATAGCGGATGTGTATGCAGTGCGTGCTGATTTTGCAAAGGATCATCCGGACATTATTGAAGGTTTAGCAGCAGGTATATTTGAAGGAATGCGAATGCTTAAAAAAGATACTTTGAAAGCGCAGGCATTTCAGTGGATGGCTGAAGGCTACGGAATGTCAGTGGATGATGTACGTTCCATGGAATTTGATGCACATATTACCAATTTTGCTGAAAATAAAGAATTCTTCCTCAATGCTAATTCCCCAGCTAATTTTGAAAGAACATGGAAAAATATTACATTCATCTATAAAGAACTTGCGTTGCTTGATACCCCAAACCGTTTCGATGAGATTATGGATTTCTCTGTTATAAAGAAGCTGGATGAGAAAGGTGAGTTTGCAGATATGAAGAACGAGTACATCACCAGTTTTGCGCCTTCTTCTTATAATAAAGTACAAGCCGAGAAACCCATATTGACACAAACTATCAGGATTAATTTCTATCCGAATTCATCAAATATTTTTGAACCGCAGCATGATGAATTTGGACGTGCAATGGCAAATACACTTTATGATCCCAATACAGCAGCTACTATAGAGAAAGTAGCACGTCTTGCGGGTCAATATGAAAGAGCTGTTATTGCAATAGTCGGACATACCGATAGTTCAATGAAAGGACGCGTCCCAAGAAACGAAGTGGAAAGACTTTCGCTTGACAGGGCTGAAGCTGTAAAAAAAGCGCTTATTAATAAATACCATTTTGATCCCAATAAATTTGTCATTGAAGGAAAAGCATGGGATATCCCGGCAGATTCACAGGATCCTATGAACCAACCACTGAACAGGAGAGTTGAAATCTCAGTGTATCCGCCAGAAATGTAAAATGAAAGGTCTATTCAATTCAAACGAAAATTCGAAAAAAATTTTTGGCATCAGGGAAAAGGTTGATCCTTCGTTAAAGATTATTCTTGGTGTCATTCCGGTTGTAGTATTGCTATTTCTTTGGTGGAGTTTGACATACGGTGAAGCGGAGCAAAGGGTTATCAGTCCTTTGATCTTACCTTCACCTTTTGAAGTAGTCAGCGCAATTAAATCCCTCTGGTTTGAAGCTGAATTGAGTAGAAGTGTAGTTGCGAGTACAAAGAGAGTTGTGCTTGGTTTCCTCATAGGCCTCGCATGTGCTTTTCCACTCGGCATATTCATGGGTTCTTTTTCTAAAATTAAGGCTTTGTTTGACCCTATTTCTATCTTTCTTGCCTATCTGCCTATTCCAGCTCTTGTCCCACTTACGATGAGTATTTTTGGTATCGATGAAATGCAAAAAATCATGTTTCTTGCCCTGGCATTCCTTATCTATCTTCTGCCGTTAATTGTGAAAGCTGTGGATGATGTCGATAATGTGTATCTTCAAACCGCCTATACATTAGGCGCGCAAAGACAGCATATAGTGACAAAAGTATTATTTCCGATTGCATTTCCAAAGATTATACAGGCAATGCGATTAGGTTTCGGCATCGGATGGACATATATTATACTTGCTGAAATGGTAGCTGCTGAAAGAGGTCTCGGGAATATTATAATCGTGGCGCAAAGAAGAGGTCCCCGTGAACATATATACCTCGTGCTGATCGTGATAGTGCTGATTGCATACCTGACCGACAGGTTCTGGCTTAAGCTTTCTAAAATACTCTTCCCATACAAGGAAATAAGATGAGCGACACTACGCACCAATATGAAAAGATAATTGAATTCAAAGAGGTAAGCAAGGTCTGGAATCCAGGAACCAGCAAAGCATTTACCGCGCTCAAAGATTTAAATTTTGTTATTGAGGATCTTCCCGGGAAAGGAGAATTGATAACAATACTTGGACCATCGGGATGTGGTAAATCGACCCTTCTTAATCTTCTTGCTGGATTTCAGGAAACTCTTCCCGTTACATCAGGTGAAATACTGTTATGGGGAAAACCTATAACTGGACCTGGAATTGACAGGGGTATGGTATTTCAAAAATATAGTTCTTTTCCACATTTAACCATTATTGATAATGTCAGATTTGGATTGGATATAAATCGCATATTTCTTGCTCTGAGCGAGGAGGAAATTGAAAAACGCACACGTGATTGGATTAAAAAAGTCGGACTTTCAGGGCATGAGAACAAGTATCCACATCAACTTTCAGGTGGGCAGCAACAACGTGTTGCCCTGGCACGCAGTCTTGTGTTGAAACCGAGAATATTACTCATGGATGAACCGTTTTCAGCACTCGATGAACCAACAAGACTTGAAATGCAGCTTCTGCTGGTTGACCTATGGAAAGAAATAGAAGCAACGGTAATTCTTGTGACTCATTCAATTGTTGAAGCAGTTTATCTTGGAGACATGGTCTGGCTTTTTTCAAAATCACCGGGTAGAATAGTCAAAATATTCAAAGACCTTATTAAACCCATTCCGGGTATGCCTCCAATGGAATTTCAGAAAAAGAAAGAATTCACCGATGCCGTTGATAATGTCGCAGAAGAATTCAGAAAAATTGAACAGGGGAATCAATGAAACAAAGAGTTTTCTCATTCTGGGATTATGTAAAAGCAGCATTCAATCTTAAGATGGATGTTGGAAGACTCGGATATCTGCCGGTAAATAAATTAGCGCTTGCTGGTTTTGTTATTCTCGGATTTGGAAATCCCGGTTTCTGGTTTATTGGAACTGCCTTTGAAATTGGTTATCTTTTGTATATGTCTGGCAGTGAGCGATTCCAGAAATACGTGGATGGCACCCAAATAATGGCTGAAAAACAGCAATGGACTCAAAAACAATCAGATTTTTATTCGCAGCTTGATCATGTTTCGCAGGAACGTTTCAAAAGACTTGTCTCGCATTGTGAGGGAATTTTGAGAAGTGCTGAAATGGCGTTCGGAAAAATGGAAACGGACGATATTCGAATAAGAGGATTGAGCGAACTTTCATGGATGTTCCTGAAACTTCTTTTTTCACGAATAAAAATTTACACGATTCTTTCAGAAACATCGAAAGAAAAAATTAAAGAAGAAATCAGGATGCTTGAAGCTAAACTTTCAAAAGAAAATGAATCAACAGCGCTTTACCGCTCACTGATGGGTACACTTGAAATAGAGAAAAGAAGACTGGAAAATATACAGAAAGCTGAAGAAAATCTTAAGGTAATAGAATCGGAGCTTGAACGAATAGAAAAACATGTACGTTTGATCAGTGAAGAAGCCCAAGTAAGCTCAGACCCTGATATTATATCTGCGAGACTTGACGGAATAATGACATCCCTGCAAGGCACTTCAAAATGGATGACGGAACATACGGAAATATTTGCTTCTATAGAAGATTCATCAATACCGAAGGGTTTAATCAGCGAACCTCTAAAACATCCCGAGGAGGAATAATATATGTCGAAAGTAGTGCTTCCAACATGGGCAGAATCAATGCGTGAGATTTACCGTGCAGAAACTATCAACCAGTTCATAATCAGCGGTAATATCAAGGATTATGTAGTTTATAAAGAGAATGGTAATAGTCATTTTTATTCATTGAGGGATTTTTTATCAAGCATTATGTTCCAGTCTTTTGATGTTGTTATTTTTTATGATAAGGGGAGAGGCATTCAGATACCGAAGGGATGGGAGCATTTTTATAACTATATTTCAATCTTTGATAAATTTCATGGAAGCAAATATTCGAGTGATTATGATGCCGGGGATCCGGATAGAGCTTTGAAGTCACCAGGTTTACTTCCACGACGTCCGGAACTCGTCCTGGAGCTTCTGGATAGATTCATAATGAGTATACCGGTAGTTTCAAAAAGAAATGAAGACGGTAAGAGAATTTCTGCCGCGATCATTTTAGATTATGCAAATTTTATTTTTCCGCGCGGAGAAACAATTTATATGAGCGGTGAAATAGGAACAAATCTTATCAAGGTGCTTAACTGGGCAGAAAATCCATCTATAGCTGAAGAGAAAGTTGCAACGGTATTGCTTGCAGAAAATCTGAATGATCTCAGCCTTGCATTGATAGAAAATCCATATAATTCTAAGATAAAAATTGAATTACCGAATAGTAAAGATATAGAGGAATACCTCAACGGTATTTTGAAAGGGGTAGAGGAAGAGTTTAAGAAATTAAGTGAAATTAATGTTTCAGCGCTTGCATCAAAACTTACAGGACTTAACCGGGTTAATATAAAAAATCTGGTAATGAGAGCACTGAAGAATAATGAGCCAATAACGATGAAATACCTTAGCAAACTCAAGAAAGAAACGATTGAGAAGGAAGCTTCAGACCGGCTTGAATTCATCGAGAGTAAAAGAACACTTGATGATGTAGCCGGGCATGTGGAAGCGAAGAAATGGCTCAGGGAAGATGCATTGCTTCTAAAAAAAGGAGCCTCACGAGCTTTACCTATGGGATACTTAATTACGGGAAGAATTGGTTCTGGAAAAACCTACCTCGTGCAATGTTTTGCAGGGGAATGTGGAGTTCCATTCGTTGAGCTGAAGAATTTCAGGGAGAAGTGGGTAGGTGCAACGGAGGGCAATCTCGAAAAAATATTCAGCATACTTCATGCGCTGGGACAGGTCGTTGTTTTTGTTGATGAAGCAGACCAGGCGACGGGGAGAAGAGGAGGCAGTGAAGGTGATGCGGGACTTTCAGGGAGAGTCTATGGAATGCTGGCAAGAGAAATGGCGGACACGGATAACCGCGGAAAAATTATCTGGATATTTGCAACCAGCAGACCTGATTTACTTGAAGTAGATTTGAAACGGCAGGGGAGACTGGATGTTCACATACCGTTATTTCCACCTGTTGATGAGAAAGACAAAAAGGATCTTCTTGTCGCTATGGCAAAAAAATATAAGATAGAGCTTCCCTTTGATGAAGTGCCGGATTTTAATTTTAAGGAACCGGTCAGTGGCAACGAACTGGAAGGATTAATATTACGGGCACTGAGGGAATTTGAAATGCAGGATGAACAAAGCAGCGCACCATTCAAAGACATTTTAAAGAAAGCGATGGCAGATTTTCGACCATCTGCGCATACCGCCAAACTTGAGATCATGGATCTGCTGGCGGTGAAGGAATGCACCGATGCACGCTTTCTCCCCGAGCGTTTCAAGAATCTTACCCCTGCCGATATTGACCGTCAGATAGCTGAACTTATATAGGCGGACAGGTGTTCACAAGTTCACAGCTAAGTATTAATAGCATATTTTATATATATTTATGCATGTTTATCGATAGTTAATGAAATTCTATCCTGGGATAACAATCGACAATAAACATCACTATTATACTATAATCACAGTTAGCTGTGAACTTGTGAACACCTGTCCGCATTATTTAACAGGGAGATAAGTCCTGTGTTTTGCAGGGGGTGGTTGCGGGAGGTCTTTGGGCGCCGGCAGAATCCGTGCCGTACGAACCTTCGGCATTGGTATTGAGCGGGACAACGAGAAAATAATAACTGCTGGTATCCTGTGGTGTGGTGAATGATGTAGAGGTTGTAGAACAGGAGAGTGATGCATGATCATATATGCTGAAGGGGAGTGTTCCGCGATAGATCCCATACGCTGTGGTCAGGCATGTTCCTCCGGGTGAAGTCCATGTCAGGTTCAGATTGGTGCCGGATTTTGCGATTGCAAGATTATTGAGGACGGTGCCTGGGGGCTGGCTTGCGGTAGTGCATGCAGTAGCATATTGAACCAAAACATCATCGATGTACCATCCGCCAAATAAGCCGTTATTATCAGTGGCGTAATTGAACCGGAAGTAGAAATTGCCGCCTGTAAATGAAGTGAGGTCGGCATCATATTCGGTCCATGTGTTGCCGGTGCCGGTAAATGCGGGTTGCGGATTTGTTCCGAGACATGATGGTGCCTGGGCGACTGTTTGTCCCGGGTAATTTGGAATGAGGTTCAGTTTCGTCCATGTTGTGCCATTGGTAGAAGACTGAACAATTCCTGCATCTCTGCCATCTTCAGTGGCGAAGCGTGTCCAGAAATGTAGTCGGGGAGAAGCTACACCGGAAGGTATAACTATTGCGTTAGTATTGCGAGCTGTGGTGCAGGCAATACTATTAAGATCATTGGACCAGAAGGAATAGGTGCCGGTATGGGAGTAGGTGTTGCTTTGTTGCCAGTTGGCAGAGATAGTCCAGTTGCCTGTACCGGATTCGAACCCATCGCTGAAGGGAGTAGTGATGGGACCAGTAGGCGCTGTGTTTGCTTTAACCATATTCGTATTAGTATTACCGCTGTTGCAAGGGCCGGAACCGTTGGTTCTGCTATCTTCTGCGTGCACTACGTAATAATAGGTAGTATTGAAGGTAACATTGGTATCCAGGTATGAAGTGCCAGTCAGGCAATTTTGAAGCAGA